>Ga0097691_1000140_pt1 | contig 64656 bp, 69 predicted proteins | sample NGESurdeep072012_8_FD_72858 | JGI IMG/M metagenome (GOLD analysis project Ga0097691, IMG submission 72858) | Arctic peat soil microbial communities from Barrow, Alaska - NGEE Surface sample 210-1 deep-072012 | ecosystem: Environmental > Terrestrial > Soil > Wetlands > Peat ...
AGGCCAAGCCCGTGATCGGGGCGGCGGCGGCGGCGGCGGAAATGGCGCCGCGGGTGGCGGCGCGCGAGAACGTCGCCGTCGTGTTCGGGCGCGAGCGCAACGGCTTGGAGAACCACGAGGTCGCGCGCGCCGACCGCATTATCACGCTGCCGGTCAATCCGGCGTTCGCCTCGCTCAACCTGGCGCAGGCGGTGGTGATCGTCGCTTACGAATGGTTCAAACAGGCGGGCGGCGAATTGCCGTTCGCCAGCCCGCAAAAATCGCCGCCGGCGGCCAAGCAGCAGCTCGACGCGTTCTTTTCTGACTTGGAGCGCGAACTCGACAAGGTCGAATTTTTCCGCCCCGAGGAAAAGCGCGGAACCATGGGCGTGAACCTTCGCAATATTTTCCAGCGTATGCAGCCTTCGCAGCAGGACATGCGCACCTTGCACGGTGTGATCACGGCGATCGCGCAGGGGCGCAAAGGGCCGGCGCGCGGCGGCGTGCTCGATGGCGCCGGGGCGCAAAAACTGCGCGATTTGCTGGCCGAACATGGCGCCGGCCGCGCGCCGTCGGAGCGCACTCCGTTACGCGGCCTGCCGCGGCTCTTGCGCCGCAACCCGACCGACGCCGAGCGCGCACTCTGGCAGGCGCTGGTCAACGACCGCCGGTTCGCCGGGCGCGGCTACAAGCGGCAGGTGCCGATCGGCCCGCACATCGCCGATTTCGTGTCGTTCCCGCTCAAATGCGTGATCGATCTGGTGCCGGCGACGGAGAACGAGGCGCCCGCGCGCGCCGAAAAACGGGCGTGGTTGGAGGCGCATGAATATCGGGTGGTCGAGGTAAAGGCGGCGGATGTGGAAGCGGACGTGGCGCGCGTCCTCAATGAATTGGCGGTGTCAGCCCTTTAACGCCTTCATGTGCGGGGCAAGACCCTCGCGTATAAAGCCGAGGTCGCTGCCGACGGCAATAAAGCGGAATCCGCGCTTGGCCATGGCGAGTGCGCGCTCGGCGTCGCGGCAATAGATGCCGGGGATCTTGCCGGCCTTTTTCGCCGCCGCGCCAATCTGGTCGATGGCGCGCTCGACTTCCGGTGCCTGCACGTCCTGCGCCTTACCGCCGCTCAAGACGGTCGATAGATCGTAAGGGCCGATGAACAGCGCATCGATCCCCGGCGTTGCCGCGATGGCATCGACATTGGCGAGCGCGGCCGTTGTCTCGATCATCGCCAGCGTCAGGGTGCCTTCGTTGGCTTCGCGCAGATAGTCCACCGCGTTGCTGCGGCCTTGCAATGCCATGGCGCGGTTGGGGCCCCAGCTTCGCTCGCCGAGCGGCGGATATTTCGCCGCCGCAACGAATGTCCGTGCGTCGCTCTCGCTATTGATCATCGGTGCAATGATCGCTTCGGCGCCGCAATCGAGCGCCCGGCTGGCGGCCGCGAAATCGGCTAGCGGCACCCGCACGACCGGCGTCGCGCCGGCGTGATAGATCGCTCCGATCGCGGTGACGACCGCGGCGAAGTCCCACAGACCGTGCTGCTGGTCGATATTGACGGCGGAAAAACCTTCGCGCGCGACCGTCTCGGCGACGATGGGCGAGCCAAGCGCGCACCAGCCGCAATAAACGGTTTCGCCGGTGCGCAGCCGCCGGGCGAGGGAAAAGGCGGTCACCTCAGCCGCTCGCTTTGATCTGCGCGATCGCCTGCGCCATCAGCTCGTCCATGGCGCGGCGGATGTCCTGGTCGGAGATGGCCAGTTTCTTGCCGTCGAAGTCCTTGCGGATTTTCTTAAAAACGTCGTGGTCGCCGACTTCCTCGAAATCGGCGATCACGACCTCCTTGGCGTAGGCCTCGGCTTGCGCGCCGGAGAGGCCCATCTTCTCGGCCGCCCACATCCCGAGCAGCTTGTTGCGCCGGGCACTGGCCTTGAATTTGAGTTCCTCGTCGTGCGCGAATTTCTTCTCGAAGCCGTCCTCGCGCTTGTCGAAAGTCGTGGTCATGCCGCCCTCGTTGGTGCACACAGATAGCCACTGCCGCCTTGCATATCGCTGTGTTAGCGTCAAGGCAACATGCGGCAGTGTTGATGACGCGAAATTGCCAAGTGGAAAACGTCTTGCACCCTCGATTGTGCTGCCCCAACCGATCGGCTAGGTTGACCTTGTGCCCGGATCGTTTTAGCGCATTTGAAAACGGCCGGTCCCGCCGCCGCGGATCTCGAGACGTCACGAATAGGAGCCACGGCATCCCATGGACTTTCAAAACCCACGGTACACCCCGATGAGTCGCCGCCGCCGCATTTATGAGGGCAAGGCGAAGATCCTCTACGAAGGCCCCGAGCCGGGAACGCTGATTCAGCACTTCAAGGATGACGCGACCGCCTTCAACGCCAAGAAACACGAAGTGATTGAAGGCAAAGGCGTTCTCAACAACCGAATCTCCGAATACGTATTCCAGCACCTCAACGATATCGGGGTTCCCACCCATTTCATCCGCCGGCTCAACATGCGCGAGCAGTTGATCCGCGAGGTGGAGATCATCCCGCTCGAGGTGGTGGTGCGCAATGTCGCCGCCGGCTCGCTGGCAACCCGCCTCGGCATCGACGAGGGTACCCAGCTGCCGCGCTCGATCATCGAGTTTTATTACAAGAATGACGCGCTCAACGACCCGATGGTGTCGGAAGAGCACATCACCGCCTTCGGCTGGGCCTCACCGCAGGAAATCGACGACATCATGGCGCTCGCCATCCGCGTCAACGACTTCCTCTCGGGCGTGTTCCTCGGCGTCGGTATCCGCCTGGTCGACTTCAAGATGGAAACCGGCCGGCTGTGGGAAAACGACGTGATGCGCATTGTCGTGGCCGACGAGATTTCGCCCGATAGCTGCCGGTTGTGGGACATCAAGACCAACAACAAGCTCGACAAGGACCGCTTCCGCCGCGATCTCGGCGGGCTGCTGGAGGCCTATACCGAGGTCGCCAAGCGGCTGGGCATCATGAACGAGGGCGAGCCGCCACGTGGCGCCGGCCCGGTGCTGGTGAAAAGCTAGCCAATCGCGCCATTTCGGTCTTTTTGGCCGTGAATTACCCAAAGCCCGGTCTTGTGCCGGGCTTCGGCGTCTCTAGTTTAGGTGTGGATGGCCCGAACGAACCTGGGCGGGCCACCGACTCATGCGATAAGCCGTCAGCGATGAAAGCCCGCGTCACCGTCACCCTGAAAACCGGCATTCTCGACCCGCAAGGCAAGGCGATCGAGGGGGCGCTGCGCTCACTCGGCGTCGCCGGGGTCGCCAGCGTGCGCCAGGGCAAGGTGTTCGACATCGAGATCGAGGGCACCGACCGCGCCCAGGCCGAGGCCATGCTCAAGCAGGCCGCCGACAGACTGCTGGCCAATACCGTGATCGAAAATTACCGGGTGGACGTATTGGGATGAGAGAGTGTGGAACTCTCGCGCTCCGCGCGGATCGATCCATGACTGGCGCTGCCAGCATAAAGGCTCACATTTTTGCGGCGGCGCTCGTTGCGCTCGCCATGGCTCCCGGCATTTGCTTCGGCCAGACCTCCGGCGAACAGGGTCCGCTCAAGCCGGGCAGCGTGCGGGTGACCACGCGGGTGCCCGAAGTCGGTAAATGGGACGTAGCCTCCAACCCGAACGGATCTCAGCGCGTTTACAAATGCAAGCTACTGGCTTGTTCCGATGCGCAGACCGTCTCATTCACGTTTCAAAAAAGCCCGACCCGCCATCCCGACCCGCAGGCGCTCGAAAAATACGCCAAAATCGAACTGCCGAAACGCACCCGCGCGCTGGCCGCGGCGCTTGGCGTGCTCTCGGAGGGGGCGCAAAAGGTCGATACGCTGGGCTCCGGGACCGCGATGCTGAAAGGCTATCCGTCGGTGTTCAATGAAACCCAATTCTCGCAAGGCAAGGCATCGATCTTTGTTCACACCGCGATTATTTTCGCCGGAGCGGCGATGATTCGCATCGATTCGCGGTCGCCGAACCGCGAGCTTGCAAAAAAGTCGCTGGACGAGTTCATCGAAGCCATGCAGATCGTTGAAGGTCCGCCGCTGCCGCCAGGCGGAGTTCCGCGGCCGCCGGCCGCGACGACCAAATCGCTTTGAATTGATGGAAATCCTTTCATGAAATCCGCCGTCGTCGTCTTTCCCGGCATCAATCGCGAGCGCGACATGGCGCGCACGCTTGCGCTCATCTCGGGGCGCGAGCCGGCGATGGTGTGGCATGCCGACACCGCGCTGCCCGCCGGCACCGACCTGGTAGTGATCCCCGGCGGCTTTTCCTATGGCGACTACCTGCGTTGCGGGGCGATCGCGGCGCGCTCACCGATCATGGACGCGGTGCGCGGCTTCGCGGCACAAGGCGGGCTGGTGCTCGGCGTCTGCAACGGCTTCCAGATCCTGTGCGAAGCCGGCCTGTTGCCGGGGGTACTGATGCGCAACGAGAATCTGCGCTTCATCTGCCGCGACGTCTATCTGCGGGTCGAGCGCTCCGACACGCCGTTCACCCGCGGCTACAATGCGGGCCAGGTAATCCGCGTGCCGGTGGCGCATGGCGAGGGTAACTACATCGCCGACGGCGAGACCATTGCACGGCTGGAAGGCGAGGGGCGGGTGATGTTCCGCTATTCGTCGCCTGATGGCATGATCGATCCGAACTGGAACCACAACGGCGCCATCAACGCCATCGCCGGCATCGTCAACGAGCGCGGCAACGTGCTCGGCATGATGCCGCACCCGGAGAATCACGTGGAATCGGCGCTCGGCGTCACCGACGGGCGCGGGCTGTTCGCGGGCCTGGTCGAGGTGCTGGACCGGGCGGCCTAGAGTGATCTCCAACTCACCGAAAATCACCCCCGAACTGGTCGCCGAGCACGGCCTCAAGCCGGACGAGTATCAGCGCGTGCTCGACCTGATCGGCCGCGAACCGAGCCTGACCGAGCTCGGCATTTTTTCGGCGATGTGGAACGAGCACTGCTCGTACAAGTCCTCCAAAGTGCATCTGCGCACGCTGCCGACCAAGGGCCCGTGGGTGATCCAGGGCCCGGGCGAGAATGCCGGAGTCATCGATATCGGCGACGGCTTGGCTTGCGTGTTCAAGATGGAGAGCCATAACCACCCGAGCTATATCGAGCCCTATCAGGGCGCCGCCACCGGCGTCGGCGGCATTTTGCGCGACGTGTTCACCATGGGCGCGCGGCCGATTGCATGCCTGAATGCGCTCTCGTTCGGCGATCCCAAACATCCCAAGACCCGGCATCTGGTGTCCGGCGTGGTCGCCGGCATCGGCGGCTACGGCAATAGCTTCGGCGTGCCGACCGTGGGCGGCTCGGTGCGCTTCCATGCGCGGTACGATGGCAACAACCTGGTCAACGCCATGGCGGTGGGCATCGCGCAGAAGGACAAGATTTTCTACGCGGCCGCCTCCGGCGTCGGCATGCCGATCGTGTATTTGGGTTCCAAGACCGGGCGCGACGGCATCCACGGCGCCTCCATGGCCTCGGCGGAGTTCGGCGAGGACTCGGAAGCCAAACGCCCGACCGTGCAGGTGGGCGACCCGTTCTCGGAAAAACTGCTGTTAGAGGCTTGTCTCGAGATCATGCACAAAGGCTGTGTGATCGCGATCCAGGACATGGGCGCCGCGGGCCTCACTTGTTCGGCGGTGGAGATGGGCGCCAAGGGCGATCTCGGTGTCACCCTCGATCTCGACAAGGTGCCGTGCCGCGAGCAGGGCATGAACGCCTACGAGATGATGCTCTCCGAAAGCCAGGAGCGCATGCTCATGGTGCTCAAGCCGGAGAAGGAAAAGGAAGCCGAGGCGATCTTCCGCAAATGGGGGCTCGATTTCGCGATCGTCGGCGAGACCACGCCGGGCAAGCGCTTCATCGTGCGCCACGGCGGCGACGTGATGGCCGATCTGCCGATCAAGGAACTCGGCGACCAGGCGCCCGAATACAAGCGGCCATGGGTCAACGCGGCAAAGCCCGCCGTCCTCGACGCCGACGAGGTCGAGGCGCCGATGGGCGTCGCCGACGCGTTGGAAAAACTCATCGCCACGCCCGATCTGTGCTCCAAGCGCTGGGTCTGGGAGCAATACGACCACATCATTCTCGGCAACACCGTGCAGCGGCCGGGCGGCGATGCCGCGGTGGTGCGGGTGGAGAATGGGCCGAAGGGGCTCGCGCTCACCACCGACGTGACGCCACGCTACTGCGAGGCCGATCCGTTCGAGGGCGGCAAGCAGGCGGTGGCGGAATGCTGGCGCAATTTGACCGCCGTCGGCGCGCGCCCGCTCGCCGTGACCGACAATTTGAACTTTGGCAATCCGGAACGGCCGGAGATCATGGGCCAGTTCGTCGGCTGCATCCGCGGCATCGCGGAGGCCTGCAAGGCGCTCGCCTTCCCGGTCGTATCGGGCAATGTGTCGCTCTACAACGAAACCAAATTTCCAGGCGAGGATTTGGGCCGTGCCATCCTGCCGACGCCTTCGATCGGCGGCGTCGGCCTGCTCGACGATTTCACCAAGTCGGCGACGCTCGCTTTCAAACGCGCCGGCGAAGCCATCCTGCTCGTCGGCGAGACCACGGGCTGGCTCGGCCAGTCGGTATACTTGCGCGATCTATGCGGCCGCGAGGAGGGCGCCCCGCCGCCGGTCGATCTGGTCGAGGAGCGCGAAAACGGCGATTTCGTGCGCGCGCTCATCCTCGACGGCACCGCCACCGCCGCGCACGATCTCTCCGACGGCGGCTTGGCCGTCGCACTGGCGGAGATGGCGATGGCGTCCGGCATCGGCGCGGCGCTGACCGCGGCGCCTGACGATATCCCGGCGCACGCCTACTGGTTCGGCGAGGATCAGGCGCGCTACCTCGTCAGCGTGCCGGCGGCGCAGGTTAAGGCGGTGCTCGAGCGCGCCCAGGCGGCGAGCGTGCCGGTGTGGGCAATTGGGACAACCGGCGGCGATGCATTGACGCTTGGCGACGAGCGCCCCATCCTGGTCACGATTTTGCGCGAGCGTTTCGAAGGCTGGCTGCCGGCCTACATGGCCGGCGAACTGCCGCAAGCTTAGCGCGGGGGGAGTGGCCCACCATGGCGATGGATGCCGGCGAGATCGAACGGCTGATCAAGGCGCGCATCCCGGATGCGCGGGTGACCATCCGCGATCTGGCCGGCGACGGCGACCATTACGCGGCCACGGTGATTTCCGCCTCGTTCAAGGGCAAGTCGCGGGTGCAGCAGCACCAGCTGGTCTATGAGGCGCTCAAAACCCAGATGGGCGGCGTGCTGCACGCGCTCGCGCTGCAGACCGCCACGCCCGAAGCTTGATGGCCGGTGCCTTGCGCCCCGCAAAAGCCCTGATTTTCCGGCCATTTTCAGCCCGCTTGGGGTGGCACTGGAATCTGCGCTACATATATCTGCTATCTGCAAGCAAGGCGGCCTTGGCGCCGTCCAACGGGACAAGAAATCCATGGGCATCGAGCAATTCATCGACAATGAAGTGAAGGGAAACGACGTGGTGCTGTTCATGAAGGGCACGCCGCAGTTTCCGCAGTGCGGGTTTTCCGGGCAGGTGGTGCAGATCCTCGACCACCTGGGCGTCGCCTACAAAGGCCTCAACGTGCTGGATTCCGCCGACTTGCGGGACGGCATCAAGGCCTATTCCAACTGGCCGACCATTCCGCAGCTCTATGTGAAGGGCGAGTTCGTCGGCGGTTGCGACATCGTGCGCGAGATGTTCCAGGCCGGCGAATTGCAGCAAACGCTCAAGGACAAGGGCGTGGCGGTGAAGGCCGACACCTCGGCCTGAGCGGCCCGGTTCCGTCCCGCTTGCAGGCGGGTAGGGCAAGATGGTTCGTGCCGCCTTGATCATCGCCGCGATCGTCGATGTCGCGCTAGCCGCGCTCATGGTCGCCGTGTCCGGATTCCTGTTCGGATCGGGCCCGGAGAGCATGCATGGCGGCGTATTGCTGACCGCGGCCTATGCCGCCGGGGTGCTCGCCTGTCTGGCGGCGCCCATTGCCGGATTTGTATTCAATGGGCGCGGAAAAACCGGCGCCGGCGTGCTGGTCGCGTGGTTGCCGCCAGCAGGCGCGCTGCTGGCGTTCGCCATTCCAGCGCCTTACTAAGCCGCGCCGCGTTTCAAGTCTTGCGCGGCGCGCGCGGTGCGGCGCCGCTCTCCGCTTTTGTCCGCCGCAAAACCAAATAGATGATCGCCAGCACGATCACGACGCCGAGCAGCCCGGAACTGGCAGTCGTGGCGAACTTGGTCACATTGTCGGCGACGGACGCCACATAAGGCCCGGCATTCTGCCCGAGCAGCAGGAAAATCAGTATCAGCGCAAGCACGGTCAGGAAGCCGAGCTCGACGAATTCCCACAGCACACGCTTCGCAATGGCCACGAATTTCCACATGACACGGCCCCCAGGCTGGCGAAGAGCTCAAACGCGGGCAAACAAGCGAAATTAGAGAGGAGTGGGGAGCATTGAGGCCCCCCACCGGATTGCCTCATCTGTTCAGGATGACCCGGCCGCGTGGCGCCAAACTTGTCGGCGTCAAGCGAGCTTCCGGTTCGAGAACAGCCAGAAAATAAATCCGAGCGTGATCAGGCCGACGAGACCGTTCGAGCCCATATCCTTGACCAAGCCCATGATGTTGGCGGTCACGGTGCCAAAGAATGGGAGGCTCGAACCGACGAGAAGCGCCAGCACGATCGCCAACGCCAACAACATCAAGCCAATTTCGGTGAACGCTCCGATCCAGCTTTTGACGGTATCGATCCCTTTCATTGCGATTTCTCCCTAGCCATGCCCCTTCGATTCGGGACGGCACAAAATTATCGCAGATGCGCCACCAGATGTAGTAAAAAGCGGCAGACGCACTACAAAATATTGTGCACTGCACAGGCTTACCGTTGAATGCAAAACCCCCGCCGGGTAGGCGGGGGCTTCGTTTCGATCCTAAAAGCCGCGAAAGCGGCCGGATTTGAGGGTCAGCGCGAGTAGTACTCGATCACCAGATGCGGCTCCATCTGGACCGGATAGGGCACGTCGGTAATGACCGGGATGCGCGAAAGCTTGGCGGTCAACTTGGCGGCGTCGACCTCGATGTAGTCGGGCACGTCGCGTTCGGCCAAAGCCTGCGCTTCCAGCACCAGATTCATCTGCTTCGACTTTTCCTTGATCTCCACCACGTCGCCGACCTTGACCCGGTAGCTCGGGATGTTCACCCGCTTGCCGTTCACCTTGATGTGACCGTGGTTGACGAACTGGCGCGCGGCGAAAACGGTGGGCACAAATTTGGCGCGATAGACGACGGCGTCGAGCCGGCGCTCCAGCAGGCCGATCATGTGGGCGCCGCTATCGCCCTTCATGCGGATCGCTTCGCCATAGATGCCGCGGAACTGCTTTTCGGAAATATTGCCGTAATAGCCGCGCAGCTTCTGCTTGGCCTTGAGCTGCACGCCATAGTCGGAGAGCTTGCTCTTGCGGCGCTGGCCGTGCTGGCCGGGGCCGTATTCGCGCCGGTTCACCGGGCTTTTGGGACGGCCCCAGATGTTCTGGCCCATCCGGCGGTCGAGTTTGTACTTGGATTCTTGGCGCTTGGTCATCGCGTCCTCTTTCAGTCATTAAGGGTGAGGAACCGCGCCCTCCTCTGTCCCGGGTCTCCCCGGAACCGACAGGCAGAACCTCGTAAGCGCAAGGTCTTGCCACGGGTCGCGAAACGCCCCGCTAGGCCATGAAAACCCGCAGGACGCGCGGGTTTTAGGGGTTCGCGGCGGGGGTGTCAAACCGGTGGCGGGGGCGAGAACCCATAGCCCGCCAGCGCGGCGGCGAGCGCAGGCGAGGGCACGCGGCCGGAGGTGAAGACGATGCGCGGCGGGGCGGGCGGCGACCCGGGCGGGCGGGTGCGCAACAGATCGGCGACGCGGCGGGCGATCGCCGGCGCCGGGTCGAGCCAGTCGACTGGCCAAGGTGCGTTGGCCTTAAAGCGCTCGGTCAGCAGCGGGTAGTGGGTGCAGGCCAGGACCACCGTATCGGTGCGGCGGCCGTCGGCGTCCACGAAGCAGCCGGCGATCTCGGTCTTGATCGCCGCATCGGCGACCGGCGTGCCGCCAAGCTCGGCCTCCGCATAGGACGCAAGCCGCGGCGAGCCGACCAGGGCGACATCGCAGCCGGCGGCGAATTCGCGGATCAGCGCGCGGGTATATTCGCGGGAAACGGTGGCTTGCGTTCCGAGCACCGCGACGCGTTTGGTCTTGGATTGTGCGCAGGCCGGCTTGATCGCCGGCACCGTGCCGACGAAAGGCACCGCAAAGCGCGCGCGCAGATCGGCGAGCGCCAGCGTGGAGGCGGTATTGCAGGCCACCACCACCAGATCGGGCGCGTGCTGCGTGATCGCCTGGCCGACGACGTCGATAATGCGCGCGATCAAAGCGGCTTCCGGCTGGTTGCCGTAGGGGAAGCCGGCGTCGTCGGCCACATAGACGTAAGCTGCGTCGGGCCGTGCGGCGGCCACCTCGCGGTAGACGGTGAGCCCGCCGACGCCGGAATCGAAGATGAGGATGGTCGCAGGGGCGTCGGGCACGGCGTCAGGCTTTTAAGGTGTGCATGATCTTATCCGAAAACCGGAGCCCACTTTTCGGGATCATGCGCCGAACACGCGCTTGAAGATGGTATCGACGTGCTTGAAATGGTGATCGAGGTCGAAATTGGCCTCGAGTTCCTTGTCGCTCAATTTCGCGCGGACGTCCTTGTCGGCCTTGAGCAGCGCCAAGAAATCCTTTTCGCCGCCCCACACCTGCATGGCGTTGCGCTGCACTAGCCGATAGGCGTCCTCGCGTGGCACGCCCTTTTGCGTGAGCGCGATCAGCACGCGTTGCGAATGGATCAGTCCGCCGAGTTTGTCGAGATTTTTCTGCATGGTGGCTGGATAGACCACCAGTCTGTCGATAATGCCGGCGAGCCGCGCCAACGCGAAGTCGAGCGTCACCGTCGCATCGGGCCCGATCATGCGTTCCACGGAAGAATGCGAGATGTCGCGCTCGTGCCAGAGCGCGACGTTCTCCATAGCGGGCAGGGCATAGGCACGCACCATGCGCGCCAACCCCGTGAGGTTTTCCGACAGCACCGGATTGCGCTTGTGCGGCATGGCCGAGGAGCCCTTCTGCTTCTCGGAGAAGAATTCTTCCGCCTCCAGCACTTCGGTGCGCTGCAGATGGCGAATTTCGGTGGCCAGCCGCTCGATCGAGGACGCGACCACGGCCAGTGTCGCGAAATACATGGCGTGGCGGTCGCGCGGGATGATCTGGGTCGAGACCGGCTCTACGCCTAAGCCCATCGCCTTGGCGACATGCGCTTCCACGCGCGGATCGACCTGGGCGAAGGTGCCGACCGCGCCTGAAATCGCGCAGGTAGCGACTTCTTTGCGCGCGGACACGAGCCGTTCGCGCGCGCGCGCGAACTCGGCATAGGCAAAAGCGAGCTTGAGCCCGAACGTGGTCGGCTCGGCGTGGATGCCGTGCGAGCGGCCGACCGTCGGCGTCAGTTTGTGCTCGAAGGCGCGGCGCTTGAGCGCGGTGAGCAGGGCGTCAGTGTCGGCAATCAAAATATCGGCGGCGCGCACCAACTGCACGTTGAAGCAGGTATCGAGCACGTCCGACGAAGTCATGCCGGAATGCACGAAGCGCGCCTCCGGCCCGACGATTTCGGAAAGATGCGTCAGGAAGGCGATGACGTCGTGCTTGACCTCGGCCTCGATGGCGTCGATGCGGGCGACGTCGAACTTGGCGGACTTTCCCTTGGCCCAGATTTTCTTGGCGGCTTCCTTCGGGATGATGCCGAGCTCGGCCATGCTATCTGCCGCATGCGCCTCGATCTCGAACCAGATGCGGAAGCGCGTTTCCGGCGACCAGATCGCGACCATCTCGGGGCGGGAATAGCGGGGGATGGTCACGCCGCTTCCCCACGCGCCAGTGCCGCGGCATTGCGGATCGCGGCGATATTGGCCTTGTAGTTGCCGCCCAAATTACCGCCCTTGAACACGGCGGAGCCGGCAACCAGCACATTGGCGCCGGCCTGCACCACGCGCGCCGCGTTGTCGGCGGTGATGCCGCCATCCACTTCGATGTCGATCGGCCGCGCGCCGACCAGCGCGCGCAGGTCGGCGATCTTGTCGAGCGCGGCCGGGATGAAGGACTGGCCGCCAAAGCCGGGATTGACCGACATCACCAGGACGAGATCGACCAGATCGATAACGTGCGCGATGCTCGATGCCGGGGTGCCCGGATTCATGCTGACGCCCACCTTCTTGCCGAGCGCGCGGATCGCCTGCAGCGAGCGGTGCACGTGCGGCCCGGCCTCCACATGCACGGTGATGATGTCGGAGCCGGCCTTGGCGAAGGCTTCCAGGTAAGGATCGCAAGGGGCGATCATCAGGTGCACGTCGAGCGTCTTTTTGGTGACCGGGCGGATCGCCTTCACCACGTCGGGGCCGATCGAGATATTGGGCACGAAGTGCCCGTCCATCACGTCGACATGGATCCAGTCGGCGCCGGCGGCCTCGACGGCGCGGATTTCATCGCCCAGTTTGGCGAAATCGGCCGAAAGAATCGACGGCGCGATGAGGAGCGGGCGCATGACGGCCTCCAAACGCCGTTCGCGTAACACGCGGCGCGCTTACGGGCAACGCCGCAGGCTGCGCCATGCACTGACCTGTTAACGATTGGCCGCCAGCCGCCGCGCCAGCGGGCGCAAAACCGCCGGCAGCAGAAAGATCGGAAACTGCACCATGGCGAAATAGAACCAGGCAAGGTCGGGCAGCGAGGTCCCGACCGCCGCCATCACCACGCCGATATTACGGAAGGCGGCAAGCAGGCCGATGACCAGGCCGCGGTCGAGGCCGGCGCGCAGGAACACCAGCACGCTGAGCCCGATCAGCGCGCAGGTTAGTACGAAGATCAACACCAAAAGCTCGATCGCGAACAGCGGGTCCGCCATCACGTGGCGCGGCACGCCGTCCATGGCCGCGATCGCGAAGATGAAGACCGCGATCACGTTGAGCCCGTCGATCGGCTCGTTCTGGCGCTCGATCCACTCCTGGCCGGCGACGCGCCGGATCGCATAGGCGATGGCGCCGGAGGCGGCGAAAAAGAAAAATAGTTTTATGCCAAGCTCGATCGGCGAGAACAGCGACGTGCCGAGAAATAAATAGCTGAATGCGACGGTGGTGATCGGCGACAACGCGTTGCTGACAATTAGCGTTACAAGCGAAAACGCCACGTCGAGGCCCATCAGCGCCGCGAACGCCGCCGAGGAGGTGATCGGCGTGATCGCCATTTGCAGGATCATGATAGTGTAGAGCGCAGGCCAGGCCTCGCGGATGCCCGACAGCGCGTAGGCCGCGCCGAACAGCAGCGGCACCGCCACCATGACCCAGAGCGCGGCGACGATGGTCAGGCCCGGCGCCTTGAGATAGCGGCCGAAGGCCGTAGGGTCGGTGCGCAGATAGGAAAACAGCAGCAGCACGAACACCGTCTCGCCGAGATGTGGCTTGACGTAGGCCGCGAGCGGCGGAACGGCGAGGCCGAGAAAGATTGAGGCCGCCAGCGCGCGCGTGCCCTGTCGTCCGAGCCACGCCAGCGCGGCGTTCAGCCCCTTCAGGATCGGCATGGACAATCGGTCTCCGGCACGGCGTGGGTCATAGCGCGCAGGCCCGATCGGTTCCATATAAAAGAAGCCAACACGCGGAGATGGAGATCGGCAACTATGGCACGCACGGACGCCATCGTGCTCGGTGCCGGCATTGTCGGCACCTCGATCGCGCTGCACCTTGCCAAGCGGGGCTTGAGCGTCGCGCTGATCGACCGCGCCGGCGTGGGCGAACAGACCTCCTATGGCAATGCCGGCGTGATCGAGGGCAATACCGTGTTCCCGCCGGCGTTTCCGTCCGATCCCGGCGCGCTGGCGCGCATCGCACTCAAGCGCGCGAGTGAGGCCAATTATCATCTCTCGTTTTTGCCGCAGATCGCGCCCTGGCTGCTGGCGTTCCGCGCGGCGTCGCGGCCGCAGCGGCTGGTCGAGAACGCGCGGCTGATTCGCCCGCTGTTTGCGCGCGCGGTGGCCGAGCACGAGGCGCTGATGGCGGAATCAGGCGCCGCGCATTACCTGCGCAAGACCGGCTGGCTGAAAGTCTATCGCAGCGAGCGCAGCTTCGCGGCGCTCAAGCCGGAATTCGAATTGGCGGCGCAATTCGGTCTTCCCCTGCAAGCGTTGGACACCGCGGGCGCGCAGGCGCTGGAGCCTTCGCTCAATCCGGTGTTCGCGCATGCGGTGTATTGGCCGCAAGCTGCGAGCGTGAGCAATCCGCTCGGCGTCACGCGCGCTTATGCCGCGCGCTTTTCTGCGTTGGGCGGCGTCACGCTTACCGGCGACGCGCGCTCGCTGCATCGCTCGGGCCAGCGCTGGCGGGTGGAAACCAACGAAGGCGGGATCGATGCGGCCGAGGTCGTGGTGGCGCTCGGGCCGTGGGCGGGCGATCTGCTCAGCAGCCTCGGGCTAAAACTGCCGCTGATGGTCAAGCGCGGCTATCACCGGCACTTCCATGCGCAAGGCAATGCCGTCCTCGCGCGGCCGGTGCTCGATACCGGCGCGGGCTACCTGATCACGCCGATGCAACAGGGCATCCGCATGACCACCGGCGTCGAATTCGCCGCGCGCGATGCGGCGCCTTCGCCGGTGCAATTCGAGAGGATCATGCCGAAGGCGCGCGAACTGTTTCCGCTCGGCGAGCGCGTGGACGACCAAACTTGGCTGGGTAGCCGGCCATGCTTGCCGGATTCACGACCCGTAATTGGCCGCGCGCCGGGTCTCGCCGGTCTATGGCTCGCCATCGGGCACGCGCATTGGGGCCTCACGCTCGGGCCCGCCACCGGGCGCATGATCGCCGAGATGATGACGGGCGCAGCCCCGTTCTGCGATCCGGCGCCGTATCGGGCGGAGCGCTTCTTCTAGCGTCCGAACTTATCCTTCCAACTCGGCAGGCTGCCTGCGAAGGGCAGGGCGCTCGCCTGGTAGACGGCGCGGGCGATGGCGCGCGCCAGCACATTGGCCGCCAGCATGCCGAGTTCGCTCAGCGAGTAGACCGGATCGGGCAGCGGCTTTGCCCCCATCGCCGCGGCGAACACAACGTCGCCGTCGAGCGGGGTGTGCACCGGATAGATCGCGCGCGACAGGCCGCTCTGCGCCATGACCGCCAGACGTTTGGCTTGCGCCTTCGACAGCTTGGCGTCGGTCGCCACCACCGCCAGCGTCGTGTTCTCGCGCGGCGCGCCCTTGCTGCGGAAGGCCAGCGCGTCGGCGGAGAAAGCTTGCGGCCAGCCACGCCCGCCGAACTCCTTGTTCTGCTCGAACGGCGCCGCCCAGAAATGCGGTCCCTCGCCGACGGTCACGCTGCCGGCGGCATTCGCCGCCACGATGGCGCCCACCAGCAGCCCGTCGCGCGTCTGCGCGGAGGCCGAGCCGATGCCGCCCTTGAGGTTGAACGTGGTGGCGCCGAGCCCCGCGCCGACACTGCCGAGCGCGAATTCGGCACCCGCGATTTTCGCCGCCTCATAGCCGAGCTCGCGATAAGGCGGATAGCGGCCCCAGGCCTTGTCGCCGCCCGAGAGCAAATCGAACAGGATCGCGCCCGGCACGATGGGAACGCGCGCCTCGCGCACCTGGAAGCCGCGGCCCTGCTCGCGCAGCCACGCCTGCACGCCGGAAGCGGCATCGAGCCCGAAGGCCGAGCCGCCCGACAACGCGATGGCGTCGATGCCTTCCACGGTCTGCGCCGGATCGAGCAAAGCGGTCTCGCGCGTGCCCGGACCGCCGCCGCGCACGTCCACGCTCGCCACCACGGCGGCGTCGAACACGATCGCGGTGACGCCGGAGCCTAGCTTGGCGTCGCCGGCATGGCCCACCCGCAGGCCGGGAATATCGGTGATGAGATTGCGTAACGTCATGATAGCTCCCGACCCTTAGTCTATCACGGCCGATCACTTCATGGTCAGGGCCGGGGCGGCCGACTTGCCATCGCCATAGTTGCCGGGGCATCTAGGGCCCATGAATGGCGATGTCACTTATCTGGCCGCTCTGATTGCAGGGATCGTCAGCTTCCTTTCCCCGTGCGTGCTGCCGCTGGTGCCGCCCTATCTGGTGTTCCTGGCCGGCACCTCGTTGGAGCGTTTCGCCGACAAGGAGCCGGAGCCACGGGTCAAGCGCGAGACCGTGGTTGCGGCGTTGCTGTTCGTGCTCGGCTTCTCGACCGTGTTCGTGGCGCTCGGCGCCAGCGCCAGCGTATTCGGGTCGCTGATCCGCGCCTATTCCGGGCCGCTCGCCACCATCGCCGGCGTCGCCATCATCGTCATGGGCCTGCATTTTCTTGGGCTCACGCAGATTGCGCTACTGCATCGGCAAAAACGCATCCACGTGGCCAAGCCCGTGGGACTGTGGGGCGCCTATGTGATGGGCTTGGCTTTCGCTTTCGGCTGGACGCCGTGCATCGGGCCGATCCTGGCCGCCATCCTGGCGGTGGCGGCGTCCGAGCAGACGGTGACCAAAGGCGCCGGGCTGCTGGCGGTCTATTCGGTCGGCCTCGGTATTCCGTTCATCATCGCCGCCTTCGCCATCGAGCCGTTCGCGGCGTTTCTCTCGCACTTCCGCAAATATCTGCGCCGCGTCGAGCAGGCCATGGGCGCGCTGCTGGTGCTCACCGGCATTGCCTTCCTCACCGGCAGCATCAACCAGATGAGCGTGTGGCTGCTGGAGGCGTTTCCGGTGTTGGGCAGGATCGGGTAGCTCGTCATTCCGGTCGCGCGCTTCAGCGCGCGGGCCGGAATCCATATCCCCTGTCTGTGAATATGGATTCCGGGCTCGTCCATCGCCGCCCTTCGGGCAGCGACGGACGCCCCGGAATGACAGATTATTATTTCATCTTGCTGCAGTCGGAGCCCGGGCACTCGACATAGGTGATCTTGCCGCCGGTGTCCTTCTTCCAGACGTACATCACGTAGTCGAGCTTGGTGATGTCGCCCTTCTTGTCGTAGGAAATGTCGCCGAGCACGGTCTTGAAATGCATGCCGGAATGCATCTTCTCGGCGACCTTTTTCGGATCGAGCGACTTGGCCGCTTCCGCCGCCTGCTTGATGATCTGCACGCCGGCGTAGCTGTAGAGCGTGTAGGCTTCCGGCTCGAACTTATTGGCGCGGAATTCCTCCACCGCCTTCTTGGCTTCCGGCTTGTTGCGTGGATCGGGGCCATAGGTCATCAGCGTGCCTTCCACGCCCGGCCCGCCGACCGAGGCAAACTCGTCCGAGGTGATGCCGTCGCCGCCCATCAGCGGGGCCTTGACGCCCTGGTCGCGCATCTGCCGCACGATCAGGCCGCCTTCGGTGTAGAGGCCGCCCCAATAGATCAGGTCGGCGCCCGACTGCTTGATCTTGGACACCAGCGCCGAGAAGTCCTTCTCGCCGGTATTGACGCCTTCGTAGAGCACTTCCTTCATGCCGCCCTTAGTGAGCGCCTTCTTGGTCTCGTCGGCGAGACCTTTGCCGTAGGTGGTCTTGTCGTGGACGATGGCGATCTTCTTGCCCTTGAAGTGCTTGACGATGTATTCGCCGGCGACCGCGCCCTGCTGATCGTCGCGGCCGCAGACGCGGAAGATGTTCCACATCTTGCGCTCGGTGACGGTCGGATTGGTGGAGGCCGGCGTGATCTCCAGGATGCCATTTTCCTGATAGACCTCGGACGACGGCATGGTGACGCCGGAATTGTAGTGGCCAATGACGAACTTGACGCCGTCGGCGGCGAACTTATTGGCGACCGAGACGCCCTGCTTGGGATCGGACCCGTCGTCGCCATACGAGACGATGATCTTCTGGCCGAGAATGCCGCCGGCGGCATTGATGTCGGCCGCGGCCTGGTCGACACCGTTCTTCATCTGCGCGCCGGTCGCGGCGCTCGGTCCGGTGATCGGGCCGCCCACGGCGAGTTTGACCTGGGCCGATGCTGTTCCCGTCAGTGCAATCGCGAAACCCAGCGCCAAGCCGAGCGTGGTGATCCTCTTCATCGCTTTTCCCCTCAACTGGAACCGACCGACCGGTTCTCCATTGGCCAATGCTACGTCAGGGCGGCTTTTTGCGCCAGCGCAGGAGGCCATCCGGCACGTTGATCCAGCGATATTGCGTGACCATTTGCGCGGCACGGGCGGCGCGGAACCCGAGCAGGCCGAACGCCAGGCAGACCGCGCAGTCGACCAGATAATAGTGCGCCGACAACAGGGTGCCGCCGAACAAGGCGAAGTGGAAGAACCGCACGGCCGCGCCCAGGATAAAGCTATAGGCAACAACCTGTCCCCACGGCCGCCAGGTGGCGGCGATGGCGCGGCCGGAGAGCGCCGCCGCCCCGCCGCCGAGGATGACGGTGACCAGGACGAACACGCCGAACGAATCTTCCTCATAGAGGAATTCCGGAATCGAAATGGTGGTCGCGAGATACACTAGCGTTTGTTCCGCTCTGGCTGAATCATAACCACGCTAACATTTTGCTTGCGCATGATCTTATCCGAAAACCGGTTCCCACTTTTCGGGATCATGCGCTAGTGCTTCGCCTGCTGCCGACCGCCCTCGAGATAGGCGGATTTGATCTCGGGCCGCTCCAGCAGCTCGCGGCCGGTCCCGCTCAGCGTGATCAGCCCGTTGACCATGACGTAGCCGCGGTGGGCGAGTTTGAGCGCGTGGAAGGCGTTCTGCTCGACCAGGAACACGGTGAGGCCGTCCTGCGCATTGAGCATTTTGATGGCGTCGAAGATCTGCCGCACGATCAGCGGGGCGAGGCCGAGCGAGGGCTCGTCGAGCAACAACAGCCGCGGCCGCGCCATCAGCGCGCGTGCGATCGCCAGCATTTGCTGCTCGCCGCCCGATAGCGTGCCGCCGCGCTGGTTCAGGCGTTGCTTGAGGCGCGGGAACAACGTGAGCACGCGTTCGAGATCGTGCTCGAACGCGGACGGCTCGGCAGTGGTCGCGCCCATTTGCAGATTTTCCAAGACCGTCATGCGCGAGAAGATGCGGCGGCCTTCCGGCGCTTGCGCGAGATTGAGGCGAGCGATCTCGTGGGTCGGCATCTGCGTGATGTCGCGGCCGGCGAACGCAATCGTGCCCTCGCGCGCGCGCGGGTTGCCGCAGATGGTCATCATCAGCGTGGACTTGCCGGCGCCATTGGCGCCGATCAACGTGACGATCTCGCCGTCGTTGACGTCGAGATCGACGCCTTTGAGCGCCATCACGCGGCCGTAGAAGGTCTTCACGCCGCGCACGCAGAGGAGCGGGGAGGTCATAGCCCGACCTCCGCTTCGGCTTGCGCCACGTCCTCGTCGGCAACGCCGAGATAGGCGGCGATCACCTTCGGGTCGTTGCGCACCGCCTCCGGCGTGCCGTCGGCGATCTTGACGCCGTAGTCGAGCACGACCACGTGATCGGAAATTTCCATCACCACCGACATGTCGTGCTCGATCAGCAGGATCGAGATGGCGTGTTCGTCGCGGATGGCGAGCAGCAGCGCGTTGAGCTCGGCGCTTTCGCGCGGATTGAGGCCCGCCGCCGGCTCGTCGAGGCAAAGCAGCAGCGGATCGGTGCACATGGCGCGCGCGATCTCCAGCCGGCGCTGCGCGCCATAAGGCAGGTCGCCTGCGGAATCGTCGGCGCGTGACAGCAAGCCGATGCGCTCAAGCCACAGCCGCGCTTTTTCGATCGCTGCGCGTTCGGCGGCCGCATAGGACGGGAAGCCGAGAATTCCGAGCAGCGTGTAGCCCGACGCCAGCATCAGCCGGTTGTGCTGGGCCACCAGCAGATTTTCCAGCACGGTCATGCCCGGAAACAGCCGGATGTTCTGGAAGGTGCGGGCCACGCGCGCCTGCTGGGTGACGAGATATTCCGGCATGCGCTCGAGCTGGTAGAGCGTTCCGTGTGCGCGCGCGAGGCGGCGCTTGCCGCTGTCGGTCAGCGTTTCCAGTTCGCCCCACACCGACGCATCGCCGTGGCGAAGCCCGATGCGTCCCTCGCTCGGCTTGTAGAATCCGGTGATGCAATTGAACACGGTGGTCTTGCCGGCGCCGTTCGGCCCGATCAGCGCGGTGATATTGCCTTGCCGCGCCGCGAACGACAGGTCATCGATCGCGACCAGCCCGCCGAAGCGCATGGTCAGGTGTTCGACCCGCAGGATCGTGTCGCCATTGCCCGCCATCAGCCGTGACCTTCGTTAATGCGGTCAGCGGAGATGCTCTTGCGCTCCTTCAGGAACACCGAGGGCTCGCGCGTCGCGATCAGGCCGCGCGGCCGCCAGATCATGATCAGCACCATGGCGAAGCCGAACAGCAGCATGCGGTACTGGGTCGGATCGAAGGTGGGCCCGAAAATCTGCTTGAGGAAATCGAGCTCACGCATGATCTCGGTGCCGCCGATCATCGCGATGGCGGCGATCGCCACGCCGATCTGGCTGCCCATGCCGCCGAGCACCACGATCGACAGGATGGTGGCCGATTCCAGGAAGGTGAAGGATTCCGGAGATATGAAACCCTGGCGCGTCGCGAAGAACGAGCCGGCGAAGCCGGCGAACATCGCGCCCATCGCGAAAGCGGTGAGCTTGGTGTTGGTGGTGTTGATGCCGAGCGAGCGGCAGGCGATCTCGTCCTCGCGCAGCGCCTCCCAGGCGCGGCCGACCGGCAGCCGGCGCAGCCGTACGGTGACGAAAGCGGTCAGCAAGGCGAGCGCGAGGATGACGTAGTAGAGGAAGATGACACGGTAGAGCGGCGAGAATTCCAACCCGAACACGGCGGCGAAGCCGTTGTCGTCGGCATTGAACGGAATGCCGAACAAGGTCGGGCGCGGGATGCCGCTGATGCCGGCATAGCCGTTGGTCAGGTCGACCCAGTTGATAATGACGATGCGGATGATTTCGCCGAAGGCGAGCGTGACGATCGCGAGATAGTCGCCGCGCAGGCGCAGCACCGGAAAGCCGAGCAGAATGCCCCAGAACGAGGAGAGAATGCCGGCGAGCGGCAATAGAACCCAGAACGCCAGGCCAAAAGTCTTGGCCAGCAGCGCATAGGAATAGGCGCCGACCGCGTAGAAGGCGACATAGCCGAGGTCGAGCAGCCCGGCCAGGCCGACCACGATGTTGAGGCCCCAGCCCAGCATCACATAGATCAGAATCTGGATGCCGAAATTGTCGATCCATTTCACCGCGCCGCCGAATCCATTGAGGGCGATGACGAGCGGCGGATAAACGATGACGAAGCCGATCGCGAAGGGCGTGAACCATTTGGCGAAAACCGCGCGCCAGCCGGCCGGCGCCGCTGCGACCGGCCGCAACGTGCGCTGCTTGAGCCACGGCTCAAACACGAGCGAAAAGGCGAGCCGGCCGGCACCGACCACGGCGACGATGGCGAACAGCAAGGGCCAGCGCGTGGTCAGGATGAGGTCGTTGCGGATGTTCGTGACGGTCTGGAAGCCGATCAGCGGCAGGAACAGAGCGAAGGCGAGCAGGGCGGTGAAGCCGGCGTCGCGCAGCGCGCGGGCCATATCGACGCGCTGGTTTGGCGCGCCGTCGGCCATCTCACACCTTCTCGACATCCGGCCGGCCGAACAGGCCCTGCGGCAGGAAGATCAGTGTGATGGCGAGCACGGAAAAGGCGGCGACGTCCTTGTAGTCGATGGAAAAATAGGCCGACCACATGGTCTCTATCAGGCCAATGAGAATGCCGCCGATCACCGCGCCCGGCAGCGAGCCGATGCCGCCTAAGACCGCGGCGGTGAATGCCTTCACGCCCGGCACGAAGCCGTCGGAGAAGCTCACTACGCCGTAATACATCAGGTACATGGTGCCGGCGACGGCGGCGAGCGCGGCGGCGATCACGAAGGTCATCGAGATGGTGCGGTCGACGTCGACGCCGACCAGCGCCGCCATTTTCTGATCCTGCTCGCAGGCGCGTTGCGCGCGGCCGAGCCGGGTCTTGGCCACCAGATACCAGAACGCCAGCAGCAACACGGCGGTGACGCCCCAGATGATGAGCTGCTTGTAGGACAGCGTCACGGCGTAATCGTTCTGCGTGAAGATCACGAATTCGCCCTGCACCATGGGCGGGGTCGATTTGTTGCGCGGACCTTGCGCGACCTGCACGAAGTTCGACAGGAAGATCGACATGCCGATCGCCGAGATCAGCGGCGCCAGGCGGAACGAGCCGCGCAACGGCCGGTAGGCGAGGCGCTCGATCACCCAGTTGACCAACGAGGTGAACAGCATGGCCACGATCAGCACGATGAACAGCGCCAGCGCGATCGAGGTAATGCCGAGCCAGGTAGTGAGGATCAGGAAGGCGATCAGCGCGATAAAGGCCGAGACCATGAACACGTCGCCATGGGCGAAGTTCACCATGCCGATGATGCCGAACACCATGGTGTAGCCGATGGCGATCAGGCCGTAGATCGAGCCGAGGGTGATGCCGTTGATGAGCTGCTGGAGGAAGACTTCCATGCGTTGCGCTCAAGCCTTTCGCGTTTGTCCGCCCGGCTGACGGCTATTGCTTCGATTGTTTAAGGCTTAACAGGGCATGACGGGAGCGGCAACGCTGGCCGCGATGCGTGTTATTAAGTCGGATCGTCGCAGCAGAGGCCTAAAGGAAAGCCGCATGTCCCCCAGCCTCGAAATCGCCGTCCGCGTCGGTGGTTCAGCCGCCGTTTTCGCCACTATGGCGCTGTGGGAATGGTTCGCCCCACGCCGCCACCTGACGGCCGGCCGGCGGCCGCGCTGGCCGGGCAATCTCGGCATCCTGGCCATCGACATCGTGGCGGTACGGCTGCTGGTACCGGCCACCGCGGTCGGCGTGGCGTTGATCGCCACGACACGCGGCTGGGGGCTGTTTGCAATGCTGGGCTTGCCGGCCTGGGCGGCGATCCCGATCGGCGTGATCGCGCTCGATCTCGTCATCTACACCCAGCACGTCGTCTTTCATCACGTGCCGGTGCTGTGGCGGCTGCACCGCATGCATCACGCCGATCTCGATATCGACGTGAGCACCGGCGTGCGTTTCCATCCTTTGGAGATACTGTTGTCGCTCGCGATTAAGATGGCGGCGGTGCTGGCGCTCGGCGTGCCGGCGCTCGCCGTGCTGCTCTTCGAGGTGCTGCTCAACGCCACCTCGATGTTCAACCACAGCAATGTGGCGCTGCCGCCGCGGCTTGAGCCGATCGCGCGCTGGCTCGTGGTCACGCCGCAGATGCATCAGGTGCATCACTCGATCGAGCGCGCGGAAACCGACAGCAATTTCGGATTCAATCTGCCGTGGTGGGATCGCCTGTTCGGCACCTATCGCGCCAAGCCGGCGGCCGGCGAAGAGCGCATGACGATCGGCCTGCCGATCTTCCGCGATGTGGCAGAGTTAGCGATCGTGCGTCTGCTGACGCAGCCGTTCCGAGACGCGCGTTAATGCAATCCGCCAAACAGCCAGATCAGCACGAGAATCGGAATCGGAATCCCCAGCAGCCAAAGCAACAGATAGCGTCCCATAATGCGTCCCTCAGTCGGTTTCGTTGCAGGCCTCGATGGAACTTCGATGGTCTCCAACTGGTTCCCACGGCCCTATCGCGGGCGGCAATGCGGAACCAAAGGCGCGGCGGCGCGTTATCTCGACGTTGGGGTGGGGAGTAACCAACGTTGGAAGGAAATAGAATGAGTCAGAATCAAAATCCCAACCAAAACCCAGGCCAGCAGCAGCAGGGCAATCAGCCCGGCCAGCAACCCAAGCCCGGCCAGCAGCAGCAGGGTGGCCAGAAGCCAGGCCAGCAGCAGCAGGGTGGCCAGAAGCCAGGCCAGCAGGGCCAGAACCGCTAACGCACTGCAACACGACGAACGGAAGCCCCGCCAAATGGCGGGGCTTTTCGTTTTGGCGGTCTTCGATTGCGTTGGCCTGGCGTGCCGCCTCGCATATGCTTGAGCGCCATGGCTTCGTCCACGCTCCCGCTATTTCATCTCTACGGCGATCCGCCGGACGATTCCGCTTTCGACTTCATCCATATCGAAACCATCGCCTCGCGCTCCTCGGTGCACGACTGGACAATCCGCGCGCACCGCCACCGCAACCTGTTCCAGATCCTGTTGATCGAGAAGGGCGGCGGCGAAATGAGCTTCGAGACCGCGACCGTGGCATTTTCGGCGCCGGCGGCGATCCTGGTGCCGGCCACCACCGCGCACGGCTTCCGCTTCACGCCACAAGTCACCGACGGATGGGTGGTGAGCTTCACCGAGGACGTCGCCGACGCGCTCGGCGACCAATCGGGCGAGGCGCTGGCGCGGCTCAAGACGGTGGCGGCCGATCCGCTGGTGCCGCTGGCGGGCGCGGCGGAAGCCAAGCGCCTGGGCGCGCTGTGCGCGGACCTCAACGAGGAGGCCTCGCTGGCGCGCGAAGGCTATCGCCTCGCCATGCGCGGCCTATTGGCGCTCATCGCCATCGAGGTGGTGCGGCTCGCGGTCAGCCGCGCGCGCAGCGGCACGGTGACGCTCACGCGCGCCGATGCGCGGGTGGAGGAACTGCGCCGGTTGCTGGACGAGCATTTCCGCAAGGAACGGCTGATCAGCTTCTATGCCGAGAAGCTGGCGATGACCGCCGACCGGCTCAACGACCACGTCAAGCGCGCGACCGGCGTGACGGCGGGCCATCTGATCCGCCAGCGCGTGTTAACCGAAGCCAAGCGCCAGCTGGTGTTCACCAATCAGCCGATCCACGAGATTTCCTACGATCTGGCGTTTTCCGATCCTTCGCACTTCACCCGATTTTTCCGCAAGCAGACCGGCATGACGCCGCAGGCCTTTCGTGAAGGCCGCGGAGGTTAACATTAAGAGCCGCGCTTAAGCGGTAAGGTAAAGGTCTGGTTTCTTTTGAAATTAGCATTTGAAGCGCTTACGCGTGATGTCCTGTCTGAGGAGGACGCCATGCGTAAGCTGTCCGGGATCGCCGTGGCCATCATCATAGGCGTTGCGCTCTATTTCACCCTGGTCTGGGGCTATGACGGGCTGCGCACAATAAGTTCGCCCAGCTATGGCCTGGACGACGTCTGGCGCTCGCAATTCATATTCGCGATCGGCAACCTGTTCGGCCTCGGCCCGATCGGGCTGATCAAGCTCGCGGCGTTCTTCGGCACGCTCAAGCTGGCGGTCGCCAGCATCTGCGCCGTGCACGTCCTCGATCGCTTGCGCGTCTTCATCGGCGGCAAGCCGGATTCCGAAATCTTCGAGGGTGGCCTGATTCTGGTGGTGCTGATCAGCATCGTGTCGGTCGGCCCGGCGGTGCTGTCGCAGAACGCCGAACTGGTGCGCGAAGCGACCATCCAGTTGATGCTCGCCGCGGTCGCCACCGCGCTTTGCCTGGTCGAGCGCAGCTACGGCCGGCCGGCCGCACCCGCCAAGCCCGCCATCGTGACGGAGCTCGCCGCCACGCCGCGCGGGGCACCCTGGTTCTCGCCGTTCCGCTAAGGGCGCGCGGGTCTCAAACTCATCCGATTTTGAGTTTTGCCTTAGCTCGTCCGTAAGGACGGGCTATTTTGCCTTCGCCACTTCCGCCATCACCTCGGCGGCTTCCTTGAAGGCATGGTTGGCGGCCGGCACGCCGCAATAGATCGCTTGTTGTAGAATAACTTCCTTGATGTCGGCCTCGGAAAAGCCGCCCCCGGCCAGCGCCGCCCGCACATGCAGGCGGAACTCGTCCCACTGGGCGAGCGCGATCATGGTGCCGATCACCAGCACGCGGCGGGTGCGCTCATCGAAATGCGGCCGCGTCCAGATCTCGCCCCAGGCGTAGCGGGTGATGAGTTCCTGGAATTCCTCGTTGAACGCGGTCTTTTTCGCATTAGCGCGATCGACCCATTCGTTGCCCAGCACCTTGCGGCGCTTGGCCATGCCGCGTTCGTGGCGTTCCTTCTCGTCCATGAGTCTGGCCTCTAATTCAGCAGGAAGTTGAGGACCGCGTCGGTGAAGGCCTTCGGCTGCTCGACATTGGAGATATGCGCGGCATCGAGCGCCACCAGCTTTGCGCCTTTGATGGCCTTCGCGATGGCTTCGCCGGCCGCCGGCGGGGTGGCGGGATCTTGCTTGCCGACGATGACAAGGGTCGGCGTGGTGATGCGCGGATTGGACTCGCGAAAGTCCATGTCGCGGACGGCTTCGACGCAAGCGATGTAGCCGTCGAGATTGGAGGCGAGGAACATCTCCGCCATGCGCGCGATCGCCTGCGGTGCGCGATCGCGGAAACCCTTGGTGAACCAGCGCTCCATGTTCGGCCCGACCAGTTGGGCAAGGCCATTTTCCCGCACGAATTTGATGCGGTCGGCCCACGGGGCCTTGTCGGCGTAGTAGAAATTCGTGTTGGAGAGGATGAGCTTGTCGACGCGGTCCGGCGCATTGGCGCCGATCCACTGGCCGTCCATGCCGCCCATCGACAGCCCGCACAAGTTCATCCTCTTGATCTTGAGCGCATCCATGATCTTGAGGATGTCGCGGCCGAACAGAGCGAAGTTGTAGGGACCTTTGGTCGTGCCGGACTTGCCGTGGCCGCGGCGGTCGTAGCGTACCAGGCGAAAATGCTTGGCGAATTCGGGAGCCTGGTCGTCCCACATATGCAGGTCGGTGCCGAGCGAATTCGACAGCATCAGCACGGGCGCGCTATCGCTACCCTCGACTTCGACATAGATCGAGCAGCCGTCGGCATCGATCATCGGCATGAAATTCCTCCCTGACGCGGTTTATGGTTGTTTCTGCGTGGCGGTAGGCGACACCCTTAAAGCGGTCGGCGCCCGCTGCAAAGCTCTTTTCAGCGAGGCTGCGAGGGCTTAAGCCTTGGGTCAAGGCCGGGTTTGGCTTGCGTTCCCAAGGAGACGACGGCGATGGCGATGGTCATGACGGGGGAGGTTCAACTCCCAGCCAGCCGCGAGGTTGTGTATGCAAAGCTCAACGATGCCGAGGTGCTGAAAGCCTGCATCCCCGGCTGCGAGGAGCTCAACAAGATCTCCGACACCGAATTGCAGGCGGTTGCCGTCACCAAAATAGGCCCGGTGAAAGCGCGCTTCAAAGGCAAGGTGCACCTGACCGATCTCGACCCGCCCAACGGTTACAAGATTTCGGGCGAGGGCGACGGCGGCGTCGCCGGCTTCGCCAAGGGCGGCGCCACGGTCGCGCTGACCGAAAAGGACGGCGGCACCCTGCTCACCTACAATGTCGAGGCGCAGATCGGCGGCAAGCTCGCCCAGCTCGGCCAGCGCCTGGTCAACGGTGCGGCCAAGAAGATCGCCGACGACTTTTTCAAGAATTTTGCCGCGAATGTCGCGGCAGGTAGCGCCCCGATCACCGCGGTTTGAGCGGTTCCCGGCTGCAGAATCCCTTGACCCGGCCCGCGCTGGGGGTTCAGAGTTATTCCCGTTCCAAGGCGCATTCGGGCCGAAATCGGCTACATTTCAAACCCGAGCCGCCGCCGCCCCGGGCGGGCGAAGCGAAAAGAGGGCTTTTGGCCCCGAATTTGGGAGGAATGTCATGCCTGCGGTGTCCATGACGGTGAACGGCAAAGCCGTCACCGGCGACGTCGAAGCGCGCACCTTGCTGGTGCAGTTCCTGCGCGAAAATCTCCGGCTTACCGGCACCCATGTGGGCTGCGACACTTCGCAGTGCGGCGCCTGCGTCGTCCATGTCGACGGCATTGCGTCGAAGTCCTGCACTTTGCTCGCGCTGCAATGCGAGGGTGCCAAGATCACCACCATCGAGGGTCTGGCCGAGCCGGGCGGCGCCCTGCACCCGATGCAGGAAGCCTTCCGCGAAAACCACGGCCTGCAATGCGGCTATTGCACGCCCGGCATGATCATGGCGGCGCTCGATATCGTGCGCCGCCGCGGCAACGATCTGGATGAACACACGATCCGCGAGCAGCTCGACGGCAACATCTGCCGCTGCACCGGCTATCACAACATCGTCAAGGCGATCGCCGCGGGAGCGAAAGCGATGGCCAAAGGCGGCACGCGGCAAGCTGCCGAGTAGAGTTGCCGCCGAGTAGCTTAAAAAAATTCAACGGGAGGAGACCGCCATGAGCGCGACCGGGATCGGCGCGGCGGTGCGCCGCAAGGAAGACTTCCGCTTTATCACCGGCAGCGGACAATACACCGATGACGTGGTGCGGCCGGGCGAGACCCGCGCGGCATTCGTGCGCTCGCCGCACGCCCGCGCCAAGATCAAAAGCCTCGATGCCAGCGCGGCAAAGAAAATGCCCGGCGTGGTCGCGGTGCTCACCGGCGCCGACCTCGCCAACGACAAGATCGGCAATCTGATCTGCGGCTGGATGATTCATTCCAAGGACGGCACGCCGATGAAGATGGCGCCGCATCCGGCGATTGCGTCCGGCACGGTCAACCATGTCGGCGACGCGGTGGCGGTGGTGATCGGCGAAACCTTGGCGCAGGCGCGCGATGCCGCCGAGAAGGTCAAGGTCGACTATGAAGTCTTGCCGGCAGTGGTCGACCCGGCCAAGGCGCAGGCGGCGGGCGCGCCGCAGATCCATGCCGACATTGCCAAGAATACAATTTATCAATGGCATCTCGGCGACGCCAAGGCGACCGCGGCGGCCTTTGCCGCCGCCAAGCACGTCACCAAGCTCGACATCATCAATAATCGTCTGGTGCCCAATGCGATCGAGCCGCGCGCGGCGCTGGCCGAATACGATGTCGGCACCGACCATATGACGCTCTGGAACACTTCGCAGAATCCGCATGTGGCGCGGCTGGTCATTTCCGCTTTCGTCGGCATGACGCCGGAGCACAAATTGCGGGTGATCGCGCCCGATGTCGGCGGCGGCTTCGGCTCGAAGATTTTCATCTATCCCGAAGAGGTCGTCTGCCTGTGGGCGTCGCGCAAGGTGCGCCGGCCGGTGAAATGGACGGCGGAGCGTTCGGAATCCTTCCTCACCGACGCGCATGGCCGCGACCACGTCACCCATGCGGAACTGGCGCTCGACGGCCAGGGGAAAATCCTGGCGCTGCGCGCGAAGACAATTGCCAATCTCGGCGCCTACATGTCGACCTTCTCCTCCTCGGTGCCGACCTATCTCTACGGCACGCTGCTGTCGGGCCAATACGACATCCCCTCGATCTATTGCGAGGTGGATGCAGTTTATACCAACACCGCGCCGGTCGACGCCTATCGCGGCGCCGGACGCCCGGAAGCGACCTTCGTGGTCGAGCGGCTGGTCGAGGTGAGTGCGCGCCAGATGGGCATCGAGCCCGCCGAACTGCGCCGGCGCAACTTCATCAAGACGTTCCCGCACCAGACGCCGGTGATCATGGCCTATGACGCCGGCGACTATCACGCCTCGCTCAAGAAGGCGCTCGAGATCGCCGACGTGAAGGGTTTCGCCAAGCGCAAGCGCGAGGCGGCACGGCACGGCAAGCTGCGCGGCTTGGGCTTCTCGACCTATATCGAAGCCTGCGGCATCGCGCCCTCGCAGGCGGTCGGCTCGCTCGGCGCCGGCGTCGGCTTGTGGGAATCTGCCGAAGTGCGGGTCAATCCGACCGGCTCGGTGGAGGTTCTCACCGGCTCCCATTCGCATGGGCAGGGGCACGAGACCACGTTCGCGCAATTGGTGTCCGAGCGGCTCGGCATTCCGTTCGAGAACGTCTCCATCGTGCATGGCGACACCGACAAGGTGCAGTTCGGCATGGGCACCTACGGCTCGCGCTCGGGCGCGGTCGGCATGTCGGCGATCGTCAAGGCGCTCGACAAGGTCGAGGCCAAGGCCAAGAAGGTCGCGGCCTTCATGCTGGAGGCGGCGGAAGGCGACATTGAGTTCAAGGACGGCAAGTTCACCGTCGCCGGCACCGACAAGTCGGCGGCCTGGGGCGACGTCGCACTCAACGCCTATATCGCGCACAAATTCACCGGCGCCGAGTTGGAGCCGGGGTTGAAGGAGACCTCGTTCTACGATCCGACCAATTTCACTTTCCCGGCCGGCTGCCACATCTGCGAGGTCGAGGTCGATATCGACACCGGCAAGACCGAGATCGTGAATTGGACCGCGGTCGACGACTTCGGCACGGTGATCAATCCGATGATCGTCGAGGGTCAAGTGCACGGCGGCATCGCGCAAGGGATCGGCCAGGCGCTGCTGGAAGGCGCGGTCTACGACAAGAGCGGCCAGCTCGTGACCGGCTCGATGATGGACTACACCATGCCGCGTGCCCACGATCTGCCGTCGTTCCACGTGGGGCTGACCGAAACCAAATCGCCGTCCAACCCGCTCGGCATCAAGGGCTGCGGCGAGGCCGGCGCCATCGCGGCGCCTGCCGCGGTGATCAACGCCATCACCGACGCGATCGGAACCGAAAATCTGGCCATGCCGGCGACCGCCAATGCGGTGTGGTCGGCGCTACAAGGCGCCAAACCGCGTCAAGCTGCCTAACATTGCTGTCTAACATTGCCGCGTCATAGGAGAGACCGATGTACAACTTCACCTTCCATCGTCCGACCACGGTCCGCCAGGCGGCTGGCCTGCTGGCGCGCAATCCGGAGGCCAAGATTTTGGCGGGCGGCCACTCGTTGATCCCGGTGATGAAGCAGCGGCTGGCGAGCCCGTCCGCGTTGATCGATCTCGCGCTGGTCGATGGGCTGACCGGCGTCGAACAGAAGGGCCGCTCGATCGTGATCGGCGCCATGACGCGCCACGCCGACGTCGCAAATGCGACAGTGCTGCAGCAGGCGCTGCCGGGCCTGGCCGCGGTGCCGGGCTCGATCGGCGATCCGCAGGTGCGCAACCGCGGAACCATCGGCGGCTCGATCGCCAACAACGATCCGAATGCCGATTATCCGGCGGCGTGCCTCGGGTTAGGGGCCACCATCATCACCAACAAGCGGCGCATCGCGGCCGACGATTTCTTCACCGGCATGTTCTCGACCGCGCTGGAAGACGGCGAGATCATCACCAAGATCAGTTTCCCGATCGCCAAAAAGGCGGCCTACGAGAAGTTCAAGCACCCGGCCTCGGGCTTCGCGCTGGTCGGTGTGTTCGTGTCCAAGCGCGGCGCGGATATCCGCGTGGCGGTGACCGGCGCCGGCAGCAACGGCGTGTTCCGGGTGAAGTCGTTCGAGGAGGCGCTGAAAAAACGCTTCGCGGCGAAGTCGCTCGATGGGCTGAGCATTCCGGCGACGGGGATGAACAGCGACATTCACGCCAGCCCGGAATATCGCGCGCATCTGGTCGGCGTTCTCGCCCGCCGCGCGGTGGCGAAAGCGACGGCGTAAATTACTTCGCAGGCGCCTTGTCGAGTTCGGCCAGCAGATCGTGCAAGTCGAGCGGATTGGTGTACATCTGCAGGCCGCCGTCGGGGCGCTTCGGCCACATCTCCTTCGGCCGGTCCCAATAGAGCTCGACGCCGTTGTCATCCGAATCGCGCAGATAGAGCGCCTCGCTCACGCCGTGGTCGCTGGCGCCCTCAAGCGGGATCTTGGCGACGATCAGCCGGCGCAGTGCGTCGGCCAGCAGCGGCCGGGTCGGGTAGAGAATGGCGGTATGGTAAAGGCCGGTGCTGCCGGGAGGTGGGGGCGAGCCGCCCAGGCTCTCCCAGGTGTTGAGCCCGAGATGGTGGTGGTAGCCGCCGGCCGAGATGAAGGCGGCGCCCGGGCGGGTGGTCGTGACCTCGAAACCCAGCACGCCGCAATAGAAGTCGAGCGCCCGCTGCAAATCGGCGACCTTCAGATGCACATGGCCGATGCGCACCCCGGCATCGATGGTGGGCATCCGCAGAGCGTCTTTCGTCAGTTCGACGGTTTTCGACATGGGGGCGGGTCCTAGGAGCTATTCCTGGGTGGCTGGCGGGGCTTATCGTACACACATGTAAGGCGCGCGCCCGATAGGTTAAAGTGCCTCGTTAGGATCGCAAGATGACCATAAAACAGCTTCCGACCTCGATCGAAGCCACCCTCGACCTGCTGGCCAAGGCCGACTACATCGCCGATCGATCACTGGCGACCGTGCTCTATCTGGCGCTACGCATGGGCCGGCCGCTATTCGTCGAAGGCGAGGCCGGCGTCGGCAAGACCGAAATTGCCAAGGTGCTGTCCTCGGCGCTGGGCCGCCGGCTGATCCGCCTGCAATGCTACGAAGGGCTTGACGTATCGTCGGCGGTCTACGAATGGAATTACGGCGCGCAGATGATCGCCATCCGGCTGGCGGAAGCGCAAGGCGAGGGCGACCGCGAACGGATCGAGCATGACGTGTTCTCCGAACGCTTCCTGATCAAACGCCCATTACTTCAGGCGCTCGATCCCGACCCGGCCGGGCCGCCGGTGCTGCTGATCGACGAGATCGACCGCGCCGACGAAGCCTTCGAGGCGTTCCTGCTGGAGGTGCTGGCCGATTTCCAGATCACCGTGCCGGAGCTTGGCACCGTGAAGGCTTTGCTGCCGCCGATCGTGCTGGTGACCTCCAACCGCACCCGCGAGGTGCATGACGCGCTCAAGCGCCGGTGTCTCTATCACTGGGTCGGCTATCCCAACGCCGAGCGCGAATTGAAAATTCTGCGCGCCAAGGTTCCGGGCATCGCCAAGAAATTGTCCGAGCAGGTGGTCGCCTTCGTGCAGGCGCTGCGCAAGGAAGATCTGTTCAAGTCGCCCGGCGTCGCCGAGACGCTCGACTGGGCCGGCGCGTTGACCGAGCTCGACGTGGTGGCGCTCGACCCGGCGACGGTGTCGGACACGCTCGGCGCGCTACTCAAATATCAGGACGACATCGCCCGGCTCGACGGCACCAAGGTGAAGGCGCTGCTCGACGAGGTGAAGTCGGAGCTGCGCGCGGCGGAGTAGCTTTCATGGCCGATGGCCGCCTGGCCGAAAATATCCTCTACTTCGCGCGCGCGCTGCGCGCGGCCGGCATCCCGGTCGGACCTGGCGCGGTGCTCGACGCGCTGGAAGCCGTGAGCGTCGCCCGCGTCGGCGACCGCGAGGATTTCTACTGGACGCTGCACGCGGTGTTCGTGAAACGACACGAGCATTCGATCTTGTTCGACCAGGCCTTTCGCATTTTCTTCCGCAAGCGCGGTTATATCGAGAAGCTGATCGCCTCCATGCTGCCAGGCACACCGGCAACTGCGCCCAAGCCGCCGCCGCCGGGCGCGCAGCGCATCCAGGAGGCGCTGTTCGGCGGCCTCAACGAGCGCGTGGACAAATCCGAGGTCGAGATCGACGCGCGGCTCACCGTCTCCGACCGCGAAGTGTTGCAGAAAAAAGATTTCGCGCAGATGAGCGCGGCCGAGATCGCCGCCGCCAAGCAGGCGATCGCGCGGCTGGCGCTGCCGCTTGACCTGCTGCGCACGCGGCGGCTGGCGCCGAGCCGGCGCGGGCACATGATCGACATCCGCCGCACCTTGCGCGCCAGCATGAAGGCGGGCGGGGCGCTGATCGACCTGAAATATTTGGGACCGCGCGAGAAGGAGCCGCCGATCGTGGCGCTCTTGGATATTTCCGGTTCGATGAGCCAGTACACCCGGCTGTTCCTGCATTTCCTGCACGCCGTAACCGATGCGCGCAAGCGGGTGACGACGTTTCTGTTCGGCACGCGGCTGACCAACGTCACCCGCGCCATCCGCCAGCGCGATCCCGACGAGGCGCTCGCCGCCTGTTCGGCGCATGTGGTCGACTGGTCGGGCGGCACGCGCATCGCCGCCTCGCTGCGCGCCTTCAACAAGCAATGGTCGCGCCGCGTGCTCACGCAAGGCGCCGTGGTGCTGCTGATCACCGATGGGCTCGAGCGCGACGCCGACGACACGTTGGCTTTCGAGATGGACCGGCTGCACCGCTCCGGCCGGCGGCTGATCTGGCTCAATCCGCTGCTGCGCTTCGAGGGGTTCGAGGCGCGCGCCAAGGGCGTGCGCACCATGCTGCCCTATGTTGACGAATTGCGGCCGATCCACAATTTGGAGTCGATGAGTGCCCTGGTGCGCGCCCTGTCGCGCGCGCCGGCGAAGGACTACGATCCGAAACTGTGGTTGCGGCACGTTGCCTAATGGAGAACCGATATGCTCTCGCGCGATGAAGACATTCTGAAAGCCGCCGAGGACTGGCGCAAAGCCGGGCGCGGCGTGGCGCTCGCCACCGTGGTCGAGACCTGGGGCTCGGCGCCGCGGCCGGTCGGCTCCAATCTGGTGATCGATAACGACGGCAATTTCCTTGGCAGCGTATCGGGCGGCTGCGTCGAGGGTGCGGTGGTGACCGAAGCGATGGACGTGATTGATAGCGGCAAGCCCAAGATGCTGGAATTCGGCGTCGCCGATGAGGCCGCTTGGAACGTCGGCCTGTCCTGCGGCGGCACCATCCGGGTCTATGTCGAGAAGGTGACTTAAGTGAAACTCGACATCCTGCACGTGCTCAATGCCGAACGCGCCGCGCGGCGCGCGGTGGTCATCGTCACCAATGTGGCCAGCGGCGAGCAGCGGCTGGTGAAAGCCGCCGATGTGGCGCGCGATCCGCTTAAAGAGACGCTGGAAAAGCGCCTGCGCATGGCGAAAAGCGGCATGGAGGAGACCGCGCAGGGCCGCGTGTTCCTCACCGTGCACGTGCCGTCGCCGCAGCTGGTGATCACCGGCGCGGTGCATATCAGCCAGACGCTGGCGCCGGTCGGGCAATTGCTCGGCTATGACGTGACCATCGTCGATCCGCGCACGGCCTTTGCCTCGATCGAGCGTTTCCCCGATGTGAAAGTGATCGCCGAGTGGCCGGACGTGGCGCTGCCGCCGCTCAATGTCGATCACTACACGGCCTTTGTCGCGCTCACGCACGATCCGAAGATCGACGATCCGGCGCTCAAGCACGCGCTGGCGCGTGATTGTTTCTATATCGGCGCGCTCGGTTCCAAGAAGACCCACGCCAAGCGGGTCGCGCGGCTGAAGGAGGCCGGGCTGAGCGACGCCGACATCGCACGCATCCATGCCCCCATCGGTTTGCCCATCGGCGCGGTATCGCCGGCCGAAATCGCGGTCGCCATCATGGGCGAGATCACGCAAAGGCTGCGCATGAAGTCCGAGAAAGCGGAGGCGGCATGAAATTCGGCCCGGTCGCACCTCACGATGCGCTCGGCGCCACCGCGGTGCATTCGATCCGCCAGGGCGATCTCGTGCTCAAGAAAGGCACGCTGATCGGGCCGGCGGAAATGGCCGCGCTGAAAGCGGCGGGCGTCAAGGACATCGTGGTGGCGCGGTTAGAGCCCGGCGACGTGTCGGAGGATCAGGCGGCCGCCGATATCGCATCGGCCGTGCAAGGCGAGGGCGTGCGCGCCGACCGCGCCTTCACCGGCCGTTGCAATCTGTTCGCCGAGACTTCCGGCGTGCTGGTGCTCGACAAGGACGCCGTCGACCGGCTCAACCGCATCGACGAAGCGGTGACGCTGGCGACGCTGCCGGCGTTCAAGCCGGTGGTGGAAGGCGAAATGATCGCCACCGTGAAGATCATTCCGTTCGCGGTCGCTGCAAAAGCCCGCGACCAGGCGGTGTCCGAAGCGGCCAAGGCGAAACCGGTTATCCGGGTGGCGCCCTACAAGGTACGCAAAATAGGGATCGTTTCGACCTTGTTGCCCGGCCTTGCGCCCAAAGTGGTGGAGAAGACGCTCAAGATCACTGCCGCGCGCATTGCGCCGGCCGGCGCCAGCATCGTCGCCGAGCGCCGCGTGCCGCACGAGACGCCTGCGCTGGCGCGCGCCATCGATGAGGTGCTCAACGCGGGCGCCGAGCTGGTGATCGTGTTCGGCGCTTCCGCGATTGCCGACCGCCGCGACGTCATCCCGGCGGCGGTCGAAGCGGTCGGCGGCAAGATCGAACATTTCGGCATGCCGGTCGATCCCGGCAATCTGATGCTGATCGGACGCCTGCGCGGGCAGGCGGTGATCGGCGCGCCGGGTTGCGCGCGTAGCCCTAAGGAAAACGGCTTCGACTGGGTGCTGATGCGGCTGCTCGCCGGCTTGCCAGTATCGCGCGCGGATATCACCGGCATGGGCGTCGGCGGCTTGCTGATGGAAATCGTCACGCGGCCGCAGCCGCGCAGCGAGCCGGTGCCGGAAAAGGGCCGCCGCATTGCCGCACTGGTGCTGGCGGCCGGGAGCTCCACCCGCATGGGCGCGATCAACAAGCTGATCGCCGAGATCGGCGGCAAGCCGCTGGTGCGCATCGCCGCCGAGCAGGCGCTGGCTTCGCGCGCCAAGCCGGTGATCGTCGTCACCGGCCATGAGCGCGAACGCGTGGAGGCGGCGCTGGCCGGGCTTCCCGTTCGCTTCGTGAACAATCCCGATTATGCCGAAGGTCTCGGCAGCTCGCTGAAGACCGGCATCGCCGCCGTGCCGGTGGACGCCGACGGCGCCATCGTCTGCCTCGGCGACATGCCGCAGGTCGATAGCCAGCTGATCGACAAGCTGATCGCGGCCTTCGATCCCGAGCGCATCGCGCTGGTGGTGGTGCCGACATTCGACGGGCGGCGCGGCAACCCGGTGGTGTGGTCGCGCCGCTTCTTCCACGATCTGATGTCGATTAACGGCGACATCGGCGCCCGCCACCTGATCGGCAGTTATGCCGAGGCGGTCGTCGAAGTGCCGGTCGCCGGCGAGGCGGCGCTCACCGACGTGGACACGCCCGAGTCGTTTTCCGCCGTCAAGGCCGAAATCGAACGCGCTTAAGACTCGAATCGTTGATCGCCGCCGCGACTCAGCCCCTATCTGACGACGGGCCTGGGTAAGGGAAGGGCGATGACGGACAGCTACACGCCGACATTGCGCGCGCTCGTGGCCGCGACGCTGTTGCTCGCGACCGCGACGCTGATGCTGGTCGCCGTCAACACCGCGCGCGCGGCCGGCGCGCTCGCGATCGGCGCCTGCGGGGCGTTCGGCGAGGCTCACGATTTCCGCACCGTCGACGAAGCGCGCAAAAGCGCGCTGGCGAAATGCCAAAGCGACACTTGCCGGGTGGTGACCGTCGCCAAGCGCGGCTGCGCCGCCTTCGCGGTCGATTTCGCCAACGCTTGCGGCGCCCATGGTTGGGGCAAAGCGCCCAAGCTCGGGCGCAGCCAGAACGAGGCCTTGCGCTCCTGCTACAAGGACGGCGGCAAGGAATGCGTGATCCGCACCTTCTTCTGCGACGCCAAGGGCTGATCGCCGAGCGCCAATGAGCGCAGTGTTTTTGAGCGGCGCGGCCCGCCAAATCCGCACTCACAAGCCAACCAACTGATTTGATTGACATTATCGACGCTTGCGCCGCGCCTCGGTCACACTATACTATGACTGACCAGTCAGTCAGTAAATGTCATGACCACATCGCACCCCCGATCGACCCGTAAGACCCCGCGCCGCCGGCGCGGGGCGACCCATCGTCCGGGGCCGGAGCCGCGCAGCGCGGCGCGCAAGGAACGCAGCGCCGCCCGCCGCGAGGCGATCCTGGCCGCCGCGCTCGATGAATTCTCGTCACGCGGCTTCGAGGCGGCGCGGCTCGACGACGTCGCCAAACGCGCCGGCGTCGCCAAGGGCACGATCTATCTCTATTTCCGCGACAAGGAGAGCCTGTTCCAGGAGCTCATCCGCGCCATGCTGACGCCATTGGTCGGCACCATCGAGGCGTTGGGCGCGGCCGACGTGCCGATAAACGTGCTGGCCGATCAGATCGTCGAATTGTTCGTGCGCGAGGTCTACGAGACCCGCCGGAAAGACGTTATTCGTTTGATGATCTCGGAGGGCCGCCGCTTCCCCAAGCTCGCCGAATTCTATTACCGCGAGGTGCTCTCGCGCATCATAGCCGCCATGCGCGCCATTCTGCGCCGCGCCGCTGCCCGCGGCGAAGTGCCCCAGGGCCTGGCCGATTTCCCGCAAATCATCGTCGCGCCGGGCCTGGTCGCCATCATCTGGAGCGGATTGTTCGAACGTTTCGAGCCGCTCGACGTTCGCAAAATGATGAAGGCCCATGTCGAATTGTTGTTTGCACCGAGGAGAGCGCCATGAGAATGAAATTTACCGCCGTGTCGGCGATGGTGCTCGCCGGCCTCGCGCTCGCCGGCTGCGACAATGGCAATGAGCGCCAGTTGCAGGGCTGGGTCGAAGCCGAGCTGATCTTCGTCAGCCCCGACGAGCAGGGCCGTGTCGAAAACCTGAAAGTGCGCGAGGGCGACCAGGTCAAACAGGGCGATCTGCTGTTCACCGTCGACGACGATCTGCAAAAGGCCGATCTGCTGGTGAAGAAGACCGCCGTCGTCAACGCGCAGCAGAACTTCGATCGCGCCAAAGAATTGCTGAAGACGGCGGCCGGCACACAAAAGACCTACGATGATGCCGAAGCCGCGTTGCGCCAGGCCAAGGCCAATCTTGGCTGGTCGGAAACCCGGCTTGGGCGCCGCAGCGCCTATAGTCCCGCCGACGGCACTATCCAGCAGGTCTATTTCCGGCCGGGCGAAAACGTGTCGGCCGTGCGCCCGGTGGTGGCGCTGCTGCCGCCGCAGAATCTCAAATTCCGCTTCTTCGCGCCGGAGCCGCTGCTGCCGGAGATCAAATACGGCGAGACCGTCACGGTCTCCTGCGACGGCTGCGAGAAGGGGCTGACCGCGAAGGTGAGCTTCATCGCCCGCAGCGCAGAATACACCCCGCCGGTGATCTACAGCCTGGATGAGCGCGCCAAGCTCGTCTTCCTGATCGAGGCGCGGCCTGAGCAGCCGGAAAAATTCCGCGTCGGCCAGCCGGTGACGGTGACTTTGCCGAAAGAGGCGCCGAAATGAGCGCGCAAAACGGGGCGCAAAACGGAGCGCAAGACATCGTCATCGACGTCCATCACCTGACCAAAAAGTTCGACGGCCGGGCGGTGGTGCGCGACCTCTCCATGCAGGTCAAGCGCGGCACCATTTACGGCTTCTTGGGGCCGAACGGCTCCGGCAAGACCACCACCATCCGCATGCTGTGCGGGCTGCTCACGCCCGACGAGGGCGACGGCACCTGCCTCGGCTACGACATCCGCACCGAGACCGACAAGATCAAGAGCCAGGTCGGCTACATGACCCAGCGCTTCAGTCTGTACGAGGACCTCTCGGTGCGTGAGAACCTGGAATTCATCGCCCGCATCTATGGCATCGCCAAGCCGGCCGCCGCCGCGCGCGCGGCGATCGAGCGGCTCGGCCTCGGCGGCCGCGAGGAGCAGATCGCCGGCGAATTGTCGGGCGGCTGGAAGCAGCGGCTGGCGCTCGGCGCCTGCACGCTGCCGAGCCCGCAACTGCTGCTGCTCGACGAGCCGACTGCCGGCGTCGACCCCAAGGCGCGGCGCGAGTTCTGGAACGAGATCCACGCGCTCGCCGCCGACGGCCTCACCGTGCTGGTCTCCACCCATTACATGGACGAGGCCGAGCGCTGCCACGAGATCGCTTACATCGCTTACGGCGAACTGCTGGTGCACGGCACCGTCGAGCAGGTGATCGAGGCCTCGCACCTGACCACCTATATCGTCAGCGCCGAGTATGGCGAGGGGCTTAGCCAATTGTCGGCCGAACTCACCGGCAAGCCCGGCGTCGACATGGTGGCGCCGTTCGGCACCAGCCTGCACGTCTCGGGCCGCGAGGCGGGCGCGCTGGAAGCCGCGATCGCGCCCTATCGCAAGCGCAAAGGCCTCGACTGGAAGCGCTCCGAGCCCTCGCTCGAGGACGTGTTCATCGACCTGATGGGCAAGGCGCGGGATAATTTCCAATGACCCACTTGCTTCCCACGCAAGCCCCGCGACGGCTCCCGGGCGACGGCTTCTGGCGCAAGACCTGGGCCGTGCTGGTGAAAGAATTCATCCAGCTCAAGCGCGACCGCGTGTCGTTCGCCATGATCATCATGATCCCGCTCGTGCAGTTGATGTTGTTCGGCTACGCCATCAACACCAATCCGCGCCACTTGCCGACGGCGGTGCTGCTGCAGGAACGCAGCGACCTGGCCCGTTCGGTGCTGGCGGCGCTAAGGAACACCGATTATTTCAAGGTCACCCAGCTGCCGCGCACCGAGGCTGAGGTCGATCAGTTGCTCGCCTCGGGAACCGTGCTGTTCGCGATCGAAATACCGGCCAATTTCGAGCGCGCGGTGCGCCGCGGCGACAAGCCGGCGATCCTGGTCGCAGCCGACGCTACCGATCCGGTGGCGGCGGGTTCGGCGCTCAGCGCGCTCAGCCAGGTGCTGCAGACCGCGCTGTCGCACGACCGCGACGTTCCCGATAGTCCGGTCATGCCGTTCGAAATCCGCACCCACGCGCGCTACAATCCGGCCGGCGTGACCCAGCTCAACATCGTGCCCGGACTGGTCGGCACCATCCTCACCATGACCATGCTGATCTTTACTGCGTTGTCGGTGACACGCGAGATCGAGCGCGGCACCATGGAAAGCCTGCTGGCGATGCCGATCACCCCCGTCGAGATCATGCTCGGCAAGATCGCGCCCTATATCATGGTCGGTTTCGTGCAGGCCTCGCTGATCATCGGCATCGGCGTCACGCTGTTCGGTGTGCCGGTCGTCGGCAATCTCGGTGTGCTCGCCGCGCTCAGCACGCTGTTCATCGCCACCAATCTGTCGATCGGCTACACGTTCTCGACCGTGGCGCAGAACCAATTGCAGGCGATGCAGATGTCGATGATGTTTTTTCTGCCGAATATTCTGCTGTCCGGTTTCCTGTTTCCGTTTTCCGGCATGCCGACCTGGGCGCAATATGTCGGCGAGGCACTGCCGCTCACGCATTATCTGCGCATCGTGCGCTCGGTCATGCTGAAAGGCTCCTCGGTCGTTGATCTGCGCTATGACGCCGTGGCCTTGTTCGTGCTGATGCTGGTGGCCATGACCATCGCCGTCACGCGATTTAGAAGGACCCTGGATTAATTCTATTGCATTCGATAGTATTCTGAGACCGCGAACGGAGTTGTCCGTGGCGCAAAATGCCGATCTCGCCCTTAAAGTCGTCTCGAAGACGCTGAGCCATGAGGTGTCAGTCGGTGTGGCCGACGTCGGCAAGCAAATTTTGGCCGTCGTCATAGGAGCCGCGCTCGGCGCGCCTGTTGCATCGCTCCTGGGGTCGGTTGCCGGAGCCCTTATTGAAGAGTTGTTCGACAGCACGCAATCGATAGATCGCAAGCTCAATGCAATTTTGAATGAGCCTTTGCGCACTGCAACCTCAACCCTCAAGGAAATGTTCTCGGTTGATGTGACGACGGTCGATGAAGACAATGAGCGCAACCGTCAGCTCGCGCTAGCATTCGACAATCTGCGACGAGCCCACTCCATTGCCGGCGAAATGGACGACGCCGAACGCGCGGAACTCATAAGGCTCTACCAATGCGTCGCCGCCGCCGCGATGCCCGGCGGCGGAGCGATTCTTAAGTTGTGGCTTCCTGAATTGAGGGAGAGTGCAAATATTGCGTCTAAGCGGGCGGCGAGATGTCGAGAGCAGGCAGCGGCAATCGAGGACGTGACTGAGGAGGACGTTAAGAACGCCCAGGAATTCTTGCAGAGCTACGGTCCTGAGGGTCAGATGTATGGTGGAGGCGTCTGGCAGCAATTGGCGCAGCGTTCGGATACTAAAGCGGCCTTAAACGGGGAGGCGATTAATCTCGACCGCATGGCCAAAGAGATGGATCAGTTTTGCGATTTTGTCCTGTTGTTGGCGAACAATCGTTCTAGGGTCCTTCCTTCGCCGCGCCCGTAAAGGCTGGTACTAAATCGCGCCGTGGCGTTCGCCGCTCGGTAGCCAATCTAGCGCCGCGTCAAAACGCCGAGGCGCAGATAGGGGCTGGAGCGATGATCGCTATCGCCGGACCAGCCGGCCGCCGCCGACCATTCCCATTGCTCGGTCTTCAATCCGGTCAGGTGGACGCCGAATCGCAACTGGCTATAGCCGACGCAGGCAAAGGTCTGCGCCTCCGGGCCGAGATAGAACCAATCGTGCAGCCGCCAGCCATAAGCGACGCGCGCCGAATAACCGGTGGCGATCGAAGACAGCGACGCGTCGGCGGCGACCATGGTGGCGGGCGTCGGTTCGAACCACAGATTGACGGCGCTGCGGATACCGACGGATGTCCCGTGCAGTCGGTTGGACGGATCGTAGGGACTGGTGACGTCGTTCTTGATGTCGGGCCCGGCGAAAACCTTGAGCTCGAGCCGGTCGCGCTTGAACCGCCAGCCCGGCAGTACCTGCGCCTCCTCCTCGGCGCCGATCACCCAGGCATTGTTGAGCGCGCCGGAGCGGTAGCGGTACAGCCCGCCCGAAGCCAAGAGCTGCAGCGTGAAGCCCTCGTGGTCGAGCCCGCCGGGCGACCACTGCAGGCCGCCGTGCATGAAACGGCCGTCGCGCCACAGGTCGGCGCCCGAAAACAAAAGGAATTGCGCGCCGTCGTCGCCGGCCCGGGCAGGTCCGGTGGACACGCAAACGCAACAACCACTGAAGGCCACGGCGACGACCATCGCCGCGCTCACGCGTCCCCCGCGACTCATTGAGGCCCCCGAGCCCCAGAACAGCCAGGCAGAAACGCACCAGGTTACCTTCTCAACTTAAGCGTGCCGGGCGACGGGAGTCGAGGCCGATTTGCAAAATCCGGATAGAACAACGGGCGGCCAAGCGGTATATGCAGGCAAGCGACAGGGCGCTCGCTGAACGAGGACTTCATGGCCGCTGCAACCGCCGATAATGCCTTGCAAGCCGACAAAAGCGCCCGCCGGCGGTCGATCGCTTTCCTCAACTGGGCGCACGCGCTCGATCATTTCGTGCTGCTGATCTATCCGACGGTCGTGATCGGGCTGGAGGTGATCTACCAGCGGCCCTATGCCGAGCTGATCGCGCTGTCGACCGCGGCTTTCGTCGCCTTCGGTGTGTTTTCGCTGCCCGCCGGCTGGCTCGCCGATCGCTGGAGCCGCCGCAACATGATGGCGGCGTTCTATATCGGCTGCGGCGTCTCGCTGGTCGGCGTCGCGGCGGCGCCCAATCTGGTGGGGCTCGCCATCGCCCTGTTCGCGCTCGGGGTGTTCGCCGCGATCTATCACCCGGTCGGCATGCCGATGCTGTTGGAAGCTTCCAAAGCGCAGGGGCGCTCCATCGCGTTCAACGGCGTGTGCGGCAATCTGGGCGCGGCGCTGGCCGCCGGCGTCGCCGCCGCCATCGCCTCCTGGCTGGGCTGGCGCGCGGCGTTCCTAGTGCCGGCACTGGTGTGCATCGCCACGGGCATCGCCTATGTCATGCTGGTCCCCGACGACCGCCACCACACGGCGAGCCGCAAGAAGACCGCCGATGTGGTGCTCTCGCAACGCGCGGCCCTGATCATGTTCGGCCTCTATGTGGTGATCTCGCTCGCCGGCGGCTTGACCTTCAACACGATCTCGATCGCGCTGCCCAAGATCGTGGACGAGCGGCTGGGCGCCGACGTGCCGCTACTTTGGGTCGGCTCGGTCGCCACCGCGGTGTTCATGTGCGGCGCGGTGGCGCAGATCGTGGTCGGCCGGCTGGTCGAGTGGTTCAGGCCCTATCAATTGTTCGCCGTGATCGTGGCGCTGCAATTCCTCGGCATCCTGTGGGCGGCCAATTCGAGCGGCCTGACGCTGATCCTGGCGCTCGCGCTCACCATGGCGGCGATCTACGGACAGGTGACGGTCGGCGATCTGGTGATCGCGCGCTACACCGCCGATGCCTGGCGCGGCCGCGTCTATGCGGTGCGCTATTTCCTCACCTTCGTGTCGGCGGGCGCCGCGGTGTCGATCATCGCCTGGCTCTACAGCCGCGGCGGCTTCGACCTGCTGCTGATGGCGGTCGCCGGCATCGCGGCGGTGTTCCTGGTGGGCGTGCTCGGCATCGTGTTCCTGGTGTCGAGCGTGGAACGCGCGCGCAACCGGGCGGCGCAGCCGGCGGAATAGCTTTTTCTTGGCGCATGATCTTATCCGAAAACCGGTTCCCACTTTTCGGGATCATGCGCGCTAAAACAGCGGCGGGATCAGGTCGTCGACCTTCACGCGGGTGCGCTTTTTCACCAGCGCGGCGATGCGGCTGCGGTGGCATTCGTTCGGATCGCGCTCGTAGCACAGCAGACAGACGCGCTTGCCCGACTTGATCAGCGCCAGCAGCTCGCCGAGCGCAGCTTGCGCCTCGGGTGTCTTGATGTGCTTGTCGTAGATGCGCCAGAGCGCCTCAAAGTCGCCAGCGCGCGCGGCCTGGCGGCCTTCCGCAGGCGTCCCGAGTTTTTGCAGGTGGATATAGGCGATGCCGGCTTCATCGAGCGCGGCCGCGAGCTGGCGCTTGGAAAAACCGGGGCGGCGCGAGGCCGCGACCGCGCGGATATCGACTAACAGGTCGATCTTGGCGCGCTTGAGCTCGCCCAACACAGCGTCGGGCTTGGCCTGCTGGTAGCCGATCGTAAACAAAGTCCGCATTGCGCCGTCATTGAAATGACACAACTAGCCCCTATATGGAGGTCAAGTTGGCGAGCCGGAAGTGTTGAGTACGGAACGCCCTGACGGCCACGATGAGATTCAAGGCGACGGCGGATGTACCCGCGCCTCTCATTTGTGGTCGTTTTCATTTTCAGCGCTGTGTGACGAAAAGGCCCGGGATTTCTCCCGGGCCTTCTTTATTTTTGGCTGGAGCGGAAGGTTTAGAAGTCCATCCCGCCGCCGCCCATGCCGCCCATTCCGCCGCCGCCCGGCATGCCGCCGCCGGCACCCTTCTTCTGCGGAATTTCGGCGACCATCGCTTCCGTGGTGATCAGCAGCCCGGCAACCGAAGCCGCGCCCTGGATCGCCGAACGCACGACCTTGGTCGGGTCGATGACGCCCTTGCTGACGAGATTGCCGTATTCGCCGGCCTGGGCGTCGAAGCCCCAGTTGTACTGGTCCTTCTCCAGGATCTTGCCGACAATGACCGAGCCGTCTTCGCCGGCATTGGTGGCGATCTGGCGGGCCGGGGCCTGGATCGCCTTGCGGACGATCTCGACGCCGTGCTTCTGGTCTTCGTTCGCGGTCTTCACCCGCTTGAGGGCCTCGGTGGCGCGCAACAGCGCGACGCCGCCGCCCGGCAGAATGCCTTCCTCGACCGCGGCGCGGGTGGCATGCATCGCGTCATCGACGCGATCCTTGCGCTCCTTCACCTCGATTTCGGTAGCGCCGCCGACGCGGATCACCGCAACGCCGCCGGCGAGCTTCGCCAGACGTTCCTGCAGCTTCTCCTTGTCATAGTCCGAGGTTGTTTCCTCGATCTGCGCCTTGATCTGGGCAACGCGCGCCTCGATCTCAGACTTCTTGCCGGCGCCGTTGATGATGGTGGTGTTTTCCTTGTCGATCATCACCTTCTTGGTGCGGCCGAGCATGTTGATAGTGACGTTCTCGAGCTTGATGCCGAGATCTTCCGAGATCGCCTGGCCGCCGGTCAGGACCGCGATGTCCTGCAGCATGGCCTTGCGGCGATCGCCGAAGCCCGGCGCCTTCACCGCCGCGACCTTGAGGCCGCCGCGCAGCTTGTTGACGACCAGCGTGGCGAGAGCCTCGCCTTCGACGTCCTCAGCCACGATCAGCAGCGGCTTGCCGGACTGAACCACTGCCTCTAACAGCGGCAGCAATTCCTGCAGCCCGGAGAGCTTCTTTTCGTAGATCAGGATGTAGGGGTCTTCCATCTCAACGCGCATCTTGTCGGCGTTGGTGATGAAGTAGGGCGAGATGTAGCCGCGATCGAACTGCATGCCCTCGACCACGTCGAGTTCGGTCTCAAGGCTCTTCGCCTCTTCGACCGTGATCACGCCCTCGTTGCCGACTTTCTTCATGGCATCGGCGAGGAACTTGCCGATCTCGGCGTCGCCGTTGGCGGAGATGGTGCCGACCTGGGCGATCTCTTCGTTCGAGGTGACCTTCTTGGAGTTGGCCTTGAGGTGCTCGACGATGGCTTCGACCGCGAGATCGACGCCGCGCTTGAGGTCCATCGGGTTCATGCCGGCGGCTACCGCCTTGCAGCCTTCGCGCACGATCGCCGCGGCCAGCACGGTCGCGGTGGTGGTGCCGTCGCCGGCCTGATCGGAGGTGCGGGAAGCGACTTCGCGCACCATCTGTGCGCCCATGTTCTCGAACTTGTCTTCGAGTTCGATTTCCTTCGCCACCGTCACGCCATCCTTGGTGATGCGTGGGGCGCCGAACGACTTGTCGAGTACGACGTTGCGGCCTTTCGGGCCGAGCGTGACCTTCACCGCATTGGCGAGAATGTCGACGCCGTGCAACATGCGGTCGCGCGCATCGACGGCGAATTTGACGTCTTTAGCAGCCATAGTTCGAATTCCTTCGGTTTGATGTCGGCTAAGTGCTTAGGCGGCTTTTCGCTTGGCGGTAGCGCCGCCTTCGATCACGCCCATGATGTCGGATTCCTTCATGATCAGGAGATCCTGACCATCGATTTTCACTTCGGTGCCCGACCACTTGCCGAACAGCACGGTGTCGCCGACCTTGAGGTCGATCGGGATCAGCTTGCCGGCTTCGTCGCGGCCACCGGGGCCGACGGCGACGATCTCGCCCTGCGAGGGCTTCTCTTTGGCGGTGTCGGGAATAATGATGCCGCCGGCAGTCTTTTCCTCGGCATCGATGCGCTTGACGACAACGCGGTCGTGAAGCGGGCGGAACTTCATGGCAGTCCTCCTCAGTTATTGAATGGTTTTGCGATTAGGGTAGCCGGCGTCCCTTTGCCAGCACCTGGCTAGCAGGTGGGGGCATACTTCTAGCCCGCAAGGGGCCATCGGGAAGTTTTTTAGCACTCAATCGCGAGGAGTGCCAACAGGGGCCAAAAACCCTTACGGAACAATGGTTAACGCCGGCACCGCCGGAACCTGCAAAGGTCAGCCGGCGCCTTTGCGCGCCGCCGGGGCTGTTAGCAGGCTCGCCTGGTTGCTGCTAACGTCTTGATTTTAAACAGTTTGTTTACCTTTTCGGCTTGCAATGCCTAGTGCTGGGACTGGAAACTTGTGTCCGACTCGCAAAGGGGGACGCGATGGTTTCGCAAGGCTTTGTGTCTGACGACTTCCGCAAACAGGTTGCTGGCTTTGGCCTGACGACCGCACACATCCTGTATCGGCGTCCCGATCATCGTTGGCTGCTGCAATCCTATGTCTGGCAGGCCTACGATCTGTTTCCGGAATTTCCGGAGCTGCAGCGCTTCCTGGCGTTCTGGCAGGAAAAGCTGGAAGGCCCGCTGCACTCGGTGCAGGTCGCGCATTGCAAGCTGATCAAGCCGGCCGAGCTGAAGGCGATCAACGGCGAGTTCAGGCTGCATTGAGTTAGCCAACGCCGCGCGTGCCGGACTTGCCCGGTTCGCGCCAAGACAAGCGTCATCGCCCGTATTCTTTTCGGCGCCGGGTACGCCGTAGTTCCCTTTTCCGTCCCTCGCATAAAGCGAGGGGATGGCGCGCCAAGCGGCGCGTCCATTCTTAACGTGTCACGCACCGTTGCCGATGCGTGGCGCCTCTCGGCGCGCCATCGCGGCTTTTCTGTCCCCGGGGCCGTAACTTCCGGGCGCGGACGGGAAGGATTCCCCCTCCCTGATCCGGGCAGCTTTCGCCGCCCTTCGTCCGTGCCGCGTCCAGCCATCAAAGGCAGTCCCTCTTAGTGGGGACGGACGGCGACCCGAGGCCTCCCGGGGGTGGGGTTACGAGCCCCGCCCGCGGGCGCCGCACCTTGCTCCATCTTCGAAACGTCTCGCGAAGACGCCCTCAATGAACAAGGCGCACCCATGATAAGGCCGCTCCAGGGAGCGAGGATAAGTTTTCGGTCGAGTTTTGTTTTGGTGTGTCGCCGATGACACAGGGAGCGTGACGCTGGCGCGCGCAAACCGCCGACGGCGGTGGGCAAGTCGCGCTGCTTGGCTTGCCAATAGCAACCCGATCATGAAAATGCGCTATTGCCGGGGCCAGTGCAATCGAGAAACCAACAGGAGTCCGCATGGCCCGCATCCGCTTCGATTTCGGCGCGCTCACGCTCGACGCCGAACTGCTCGACACGCCCACCGCCAAGGCGATCGCGGCGGCGCTGCCGCTTTCGTCGTCCGTGCTGACCTGGGGCGAGGAGGTCTATTTCGACGTGCCGGTGGAGGTCGCGCGCGAGCCGGACGCGCGCGCGGTGATCGTGCCGGGTGAGATCGCCTACTGGCCGCAAGGCCAGGCCATCGCCATCGGCTTCGGCCGCACGCCGATCTCCAAGGGCAACGAGACGCGGCTGGCCAGCCCCTGCAACGTGTTCGCCAAGGCGCTCGGCAACGTGAAGGTGCTGGGCAAGGTGAAGACGGGGACGAAGGTCGAGGTGACGGTGGTCCCCTAAACATCTCCCGCGCCAAAGCGTCTAACGAAAGCCACACTCTTTGTCGGTTGCATTCTGTGTGGCGCGTCGGTTGCCTTGCTGGAAACAGCCATTTCGCCATTCGCCAGAATAGACCTGACTATCTTTTGTTCGAAGCGTTCCTTGACCGTTTGGTTTGTGATCGCGCCACTGTCCCTCAAATCGGCGCCCGTCATTCCAGGTCACGATTGCAATTCCATTTAATTTTCCGCGGCGAAATTCGCCTTCGTCAGTCTCGTCATTCTCTCCGTTCGTAAACCAGCGTAAAGTCCCTTTGCCATCACCAAATCCGTTCACGCATGGCCCGTCCCATTTGATGCTTTCTCCAGGCCCGGGATCGGGATTCCACAAGCGACAACCATTTTGAGCATCCGCAATCCAACCCGTTTGCCGTTGCTATGCATGGGATTGCCCTGTCTGCGCTGTGAGAGCCACAATTAGACATAGGTTGGCGCCCAACTTGGCTATTGTTGTTCTAAGCATTTGTGCCTCTCGAATTTACGACCAATCTGCATCTGTAACTTAACCGCGTCCGACAAACGGCATCTTGTTCGCCATCACCGTCATGAACAGCACATTGGTGTCAAGCGCCAGGCTGGCCATGGTGACTGAAGCAGGATCGAATTCGATGACCTGTTGCTCCCACCGCGTCGTCAGGCGTATCAACCCAAAGGTCTCCCGTTGGCGGGGGATGGAACGACCGTGGCAGTTCAACTTGATCAGACAAATCAGCGTTAGGAAAGACGATGATCAGCGACGATAAGAAAACTAAAACGAACCCCGCTCCGAAAAATGAGCCCGCTGCGAAAAAAGAGGCGGCTGCGACGAAAAAAGACGAGGGCGTTGCGAAGAGCAAGAGCCCTGCGGCTGCAGAACCATCCAAGGCTGAGAGCGGTGAGAAAGCAGCCGACCCATCCACAGGCTACAGCCGGGGCGAGGGGCAGAAACCGGTTTCGCAAGCTTATAAAGATAACTGGAACGCGATTTACGGGAAGAAGAAAAAGAAACGATAATCAGCCCCGCCCGACGAACGGCATCTTGTTCGCCATCACCGTCATGAACAGCACATTGGTGTCGAGCGGCAGGCTGGCCATGTAGACCACCGCGTTGCCGACATGCTCGGCCTGCATGCGCGGCTCGATCATCTTAGCGCCGCTCGGCTGCAGCACGCCGTCGCCCTGCACCATGCGCTCGGTCAGCGGCGTCGCCGCGTTGCCGATATCGACCTGGCCGCAGGCGATGTCGTATTGCCGGCAGTCGAGCGAGGTCGATTTTGTGAGACCGGTGACCGCGTGCTTGGTCGAGGTATAGGCCACCGAAAACGGCCGCGGCGCGTGCGCCGAGATCGAGCCGTTATTGATGATGCGGCCGCCACGCGGCGACTGGCTCTTCATGATCTTGATGGCTTCTTGGGTGCACAGGAACATGCCGGTCAAATTCGTCGCCACCACGTTCTGCCAGGTCTCGAACGGCAGGTCCTCGAGCGGCATGGCCGGCGCGCCGATGCCGGCATTGTTGAACAAAACATCGAGCCGACCGAAACTCGATTTCACGGTTGAAAACAGCGCCAGGATCGGCTCGCGCTTCGACACGTCGGTCGGCACGACAAGCGCCTGGGAGCCTGCCGCGTTGATCTCGGCCGCGACCTTGTCGAGCATCTCCTTGCGCCGGCCGGCGAGCACCAGGCTGTAGCCGGCTTTCGCCAAGGCAATGGCCACCGCGCGGCCGACGCCGGTTCCGGCTCCGGTCACCAGCGCAAATTTCGCGGATGCACTCATCGGATTTCCTTCCCTAGGGCATGATCCCGAAAAGTGGGAACCGGTTTTCGGAAAAGGTCATGCGCAAACAGAATAAGACGATATTGGTTGCGACCGCCATATCACAAAAGCGCGCACGCCAGCTATGGGCGCGGGCCCGTGCAGTATGTTGGCGAAGCGGGAGGCCTCAGCCGGCGAGCGCCTCGGGCACGTCGATCGGCTTGAAGGCGTCAGGCGATTGCAGCCGCTCGGTGATTTCTGCGGCGGTCACCGCCTTGCCGAAACGATAGCCTTGCATGAAATGCACGCCGGCCGCGCGCAGGAACAGCTGCTGGTCGGCGGTCTCCACGCCTTCCGCCGTCACCTTCATGCCGAGGCCGCGGCCGAGGCTGACCACCGCGTGCACGATCGCCGCGGCGTCGGCCGCTTTTTCGATGCTCAGCACGAAGCTGCGATCGATCTTGAGCTTGTCGAACGGCAAGCGGCGCAGATAGAGCAGGCTCGAATAGCCGGTGCCGAAATCGTCGAGCGCCAGCCGCACGCCCAGCGCCTTGAGCCGCAACATGCCGGCTTCCGCGGTATCCACATTGCCGAGCAGCACGCTTTCGGTGAGTTCGATCTCGAGCCGGGACGGGTCGAACGCGGTTTCGCTCAAGGTGCGTTGCACCACGTCGAAGAAATCGGCGCGGCGGAATTGCAGCGGCGACACGTTGACCGAGACGGTGAGGCCCGGCCAGGCCTTGCCGTCGAGGCAGGCGCGCCGCAGCACCCAGCCGCCGAGCTCGATGATCAATCCGCTGTGCTCGGCGACGGCGATGAATTCGCTGGGCGGAATTTCGCCCCGTGTCGGGTGGGTCCAGCGGCAAAGCGCTTCGACGCCGACCACGGTCTCGCCGCTCTTGTTGACGATCGGCTGGTACAGCAGTTTCAGATGATTATTCTCGATCGCCTCGCGCAGGTCGCCTTCCAAGAGCTTGCGGTTGGACAGATCCGCATCCATTGCCGCGTCGTAGATGCAGGCACGGTTGCGGCCCTCGTTTTTGGCGCGGTAGAGCGCCATGTCGGCGTAGCGCATGATGTCGGCGGCGGCGCCGCATTTGCGGTCGATCACCGCGATGCCGATCGAAGCGCCGATCACGATGTTCTGCCGGTTGATCACATAGGGCGCGCAGATCGCGGCGATCAGGCGCTGGGCCACCGCCAGCATCTTGGTGCTGTCGTCGCCGATCGAGGAGATCACCGCGAACTCGTCGCCGCCGAGCCGCGCCACCAGGTCGTCGCCGCGCAGCGTGTGCGACAGCCGCAGCGTGACGTTGCGGATCAGCTCGTCGCCTACGGGGTGGCCGAGCGTGTCGTTGACGTCCTTGAAATGGTCGAGGTCGATATAGAACACCGCGGCCGGCGACGAGCCGGCGCGCACCTCGTCGATCACCGCCTCCAGCCGCTCGCCGAAGAAGATGCGGTTGGGCAGGCCGCAGAGCGGATCGTGCATGGCGAGATGACGCAGCCGCGATTCGCCGGCGGCGATCGCGACCGCGGTGCGGCGCATGTAGCGCAGCACGAAGGCGGCCAGCAGCGCGAAGCCGGCGAGCGCGACGGCGATGAACGGGATGACGCTGCTGACGATCTCGGCGCCGGGCTGCTTCGGCGTCCAGGCGAAGCGCGCGATCAGGTTGCCTTGCGGCCCAACCACCTCATAGGTCAAATCGGTGGACGGCGCCGGCGCGTCGTCGAGCTTGCGCAGGTGCGTCAGCCGCAGTTGCGCGGCGATGCCGGCGAGCGCGTCGCTGTCGATGAATCTCACCGACATCATGATCGGCGCCGCATTGTCGCCGGCGCCGAGGAGTCCGCCGACCGGCCCGACCGCTACCGCGGCAATGACCGCGGGCCGGCCCGCGAGGCTGCGGATCACCGCGGCTTGCGTATGCGGGGCATCCTCCGCCACGCTCGGTTCGGTGAGGCGGAGCGTGCCGTGCAAGGCTGGATTGCGCCCGCGCATATAGGCGAGCACTGACTCCAGATCGACCAGCGCCGAGTCGAACCATGACGCATCGAGCGCCTGGCGGCCGATCTGCGAAAAGATCGGCTTGTCGCTGCCGTCGAATATGAAGACGTAGTCGTGATCGAAGTAGGTTTTCAGCCAAAGCCCGACGCGCTGGTTCGCCCAGACCGGATCGTATTTCACGCGGATATTCTGGATCGCCTGCTCGGAGGCGGCGACGCTTTTGATTTCGCGTAGCACGCGCTCGCCGTAGTTGCTGAGCGCGCGCGCGAACAACTGCTTCTCATGCTGGATGGCGACTTCGTCGGCGCGCTGGGCGGAGGAGAGCACGGCGACGACGATGCAGACGATGGCCACGGCCACGATGACGCCGATCGGGACCACGACGCTCAAGCGCGCGCGGTCCCAACTCGTGTACGGCCTTTCGTTGGAGGCGCGCGGGCGAGCCACAGCCGGCAAGGTTTGTCCCTTAAAGTGTCCTACCCATTAGACTTTTAGGGGCGGAAACTAGGGCGGAAAGCTTGCTTTTCGCTTTCGTTTCAGCGTTTCGGCGGCGCCGATGGCGTCGGCTTACCGCCTTTCGCGCGGCGGTGTTAACCGAAGGTAAAGGCCGGCGATGAGAATTTTCAGCCCGGGCTGCGATAGGGCGGGCGCGGGATAGCGATATGGGCGGCGCGCAGCGCGGTGGACCAGCGCTCGCGCAAGTCCTGGAAATAGGGCTCGCCCGGCTCGATGCGATAATTCACCTCAGGGTTGTAGGTGTCCCGGCGCGCCACCAGGATGTCGATCGGCAGCCCGACCCCGAGATTGGAGCGCATGGTGGAATCCATGGAGATCAGCCCGATCTTGAGCGAGTCATAAAGGTCGGTATCGAATTTGATGGCGCGGTCGAGCACCGGCTTGCCGTATTTGTGCTCGCCGATCTGCAGGTAGGGCGTGTCGATGGTGCATTCGATGAAATTGCCGGCCGAATAGATCATGTACAGGCGCAGCGCGCGGCCCTTGATCTGGCCGCCGAACAGAAACGCCACGTCGTGCTCGACTTCGGCGGCTTCCAGCACCTTGCCCTCCATCGTCTGAATTTGGCGGACGGCGCGGCCGATGCGCTGCGCGGCCTGGAACATGGTCGGCGAATTCATCAAGGTCTCGCGCTCGCCGGTTTCCGGATTATCCACGCCCTCGGCGAGGAGGCTGCGCACCGATTGGCTCAACGACAGATTGCCGGAGGAGGCGAGCGCCATGATGCGTTCGCCCGGCTCGGTGTAGACGTGCAGCTTGCGGAAGGTGGAGACGTTGTCGAGGCCGGCATTGGTGCGGGTGTCGGCGATCATCACCAGCCCGTCGCGCACCAGAATTCCGCAGCAATAGGTCATGTGGTCCGTCTTCTTTTTCCGTGTCCCGGCCGCAGGGTTATAACTACGCGGGCCCATGTCCGGCAATGTCACAGCGCCTGCGCCATGTTAATTTTGCGCCTGCTGGCGCGCCTGGTCGACATGCACTGCCACTTGGAGGGTTTCGCCGCTGCCGCCAAAGCGCGTGCCGCGCACCGGCGCCGCGCCGAGATAATCCAGGCCGATCGCGACCCGCACATGGGCTTCGGTGGTGCCGATCCCGTTGGTCGGGTCGAAGCCGACCCAGCCGAGGTTATCGACATAGGCTTCAACCCAGGCGTGGCCGGCGTCTTGCTCGGTGACGCCATCGACGCGGTAGAAATGCCCGCCCACATAGCGCGCCGGGATGCCGAGCTGGCGCGCCGCCGCGATGAAAATGTGGGTGAGGTCCTGGCAGACGCCGCGGCGCAGCGCGAAGGCTTCCGCCGCCGTGGTCGTGCTGACGGTCGGACTGGTGTCGAATTTCATCTCGCGGTTGAGCGCATTCATCAGCCCGTGCAGCAGCGGCAGCGGTTCGTTGCCGGCGTCGGCGCGCGCGCTGTCGGCGAAGTCGATGATGGCGGCGTCGGGTTGCGTGAGCGCGGTCTCGCGCAGGAACAGTCCGGGCGGAAAGCGCTCGACCGCGCCGCGCACCACGCTTTGGGTGTCGTGGGTATCGACCTCGCCTTCGACCGCGACCGACAATTCTTTGAACGGTCCCTCGGCGGTGAAAGAATGAGTGATGTTGCCGAAGGCGTCCTCGTGCTGGTGCAGCAGGCAATCCTCCGACAGATCGACGCGCCAGGCCACCACATGCTGCCCGTCGTGATTGCGCGGGGTGAGGCGGAGCAACTGGATCACGCCGGTGGGCGGCGTGTCGTAGCGATAAGTCGTCGCGTGGGAGATGCGAATTCGCATGTGCTCGCGGGGGCCAAATTTACCGGTGACGTTCTAGCACAGGCTGCGCATGATCCCGAAAAGTGGGAACCGGTTTTCGGATAAGATCATGCGCAATATAAATATCCCGTGCCGGCTCATAGCAGGAACTGCTCGGTGATGGCGGCGCCCATCCGGTTGTTCTCGGTGATGAATTCGCCGATGTATTCGTGCAAGCCGCGCTGGAAAATGCCGTCCATCTTGCTGTTCTGCAGCCGGGCGCGGATGCCGCGGGCCTGGCGCTGGGCCGGGCCCTGCCGGCCATAGGCGCCGGCGACCTGGTCGAGATTGCGCACGACCGCCTCGTAGCAGGAAGCGAGCGAGCGCGGCATCTCCTCCTTCAGGATCAACAGGTCGGCCACCAGCCAAGGCTGCAGGCTCTCGCGGTAGACCCAATGGTAGGCGGTGAGCGCCGACACCGAACGCAGGATCGCCGCCCACTGGAAATAGTCGAGCGGGCCGCCGACGCGTTCGTTGTCGGGCAGCAGCAGATGGTATTTCACGTCGAGAATGCGCGCGGTGTTGTCGGCGCGTTCCAGATAGACGCCGAGGCGGGAGAACCAGTAGGCGTCGTTGCGCAGCATGGTGCGGTAGGCGGAGCCGTCGTAGCGCAGCGAGGATTCCTGCACCCAGCGCAGGAAGCGGGAGACTTCCTCGCGCGAGGCCGGCCCGTTGCCGTAGCGCTTGAGCTCGAGCCAGGTGCCGTTGATGGCGTCCCACATTTCCATGGTCAGCGCGGTGCGCACGGCGCGCGCGTTGCTGCGCGCCATCTCGAAGCAGCTGCGGATCGATGAGGAATTGGCGGTGGAGAAGGCGAGGAAGTCGGTGACGTTTTCCTCGTTGGCCTCGTCATAGGCCTTGAAGAAGGCATTGGCGCAGCCGGCGGTGAGCACCGCGGATTCCCATTCGTTGCTGGAGCCGACATAGGCGAGCGGCAGCGCGCTCAGCCGCTGTGTGGCGTCGAGAATGCGCGCGAGATATTCCGCGCGCTCGACGTAGCGCGAGAGCCAGTACAGGTTATCGGCGGTGCGCGAGAGCATGGCTTTTACTCCCTCCCCCCTTGTGGGGGAGGGTTGGGGAGGGGGGTAGTTAAGTTATTTAACTTCGACAACGACCCTCCTCCCGGTCCGCTGCGCGGACCGACCTCCCCCACAAGGGGGGAGGTAAAGGAAGGAAAAGTCGGCGTGCGTTTTCTTTTCATCCGTCCAACACCCAGGTGTCTTTCGTCCCGCCGCCCTGGCTGGAATTGACCACCAGCGAGCCTTGCTTGAGCGCGACGCGCGTCAGCCCGCCCGGCACGATACGGGTGCGGTCGCGCCCGGTGAGCACGAACGGGCGCAGGTCCACGTGACGCGGCGCCACGCCTTGCTCCACGCAAGTGGGGCAGGTGGACAGCGCCAGCGTCGGCTGCGCGATGAAGTTCTTCGGCGCGCTCTTGAGCTTGGCGCGGAATTGCTCGATCGCGATCTTGCTCGCGGCCGGGCCGATCAGCATGCCGTAGCCGCCGGAGCCGTGCACCTCCTTGACCACCAGTTCGGGCAGATGGTCGAGCACATAGGCGAGATGCTCTGGTTCGCGGCAGCGCCAGGTCGGCACGTTTTTCAGCAGCGGCTCCTCGCCGAGATAAAACTTCACGATCGCCGGCATGAAGCTGTAGACCGCCTTGTCGTCGGCGATGCCGGTGCCGACCGCGTTGGCCAGCGTGACGTTGCCGGACTGATAGGCCGACATCAGCCCGGCCACGCCGAGCGCGCTATCGGGGCGGAAGGTGAGCGGATCGATGAAGTCGTCGTCGATGCGCCGGTAGATCACGTCGACCCGGCGCGGGCCTTGCGTGGTGCGCATGTAGACGAACTCGTCCTTCACGAACAGGTCGCGACCTTCGACCAGTTCGACGCCGAGCTTGTCGGCCAGGAACGAGTGCTCGTAATAGGCCGAGTTGTAGACGCCGGGCGTGAGCAGCACCACCGTCGGGTCGCGCGCGACCGGCGCCGGCGCCACCGATTTGAGCGTGGCGAGCAATTCGTCCGGATAATTCTCCACCGGCGCGATGCGGTGGCGCGCGAACAGTTCCGGAAACAACCGCATCATGATCTCGCGGTTCTCCAGCATGTAGGAGACCCCGGAGGGCGTGCGCGCATTGTCCTCGAGCACGTAGAAGGTGTCGGCATCCACCCGCACGATGTCGATGCCGGCGACGTGGATGTAGATGTCGTAGGGCACGCGCTGCCCGCTCATCTCGGGACGGAACGCCGGATTGCGGAACACCAGATCGTCGGGCACCACGCCGGCGCGCAGGATCTCGCGCGCGCCATAGATGTCCTTGAGGAACAGATTGAGCGCCTTGACGCGCTGGGTGAGACCCTTTTCCAGGAACCGCCATTCGGTCCCCGACATGATGCGCGGGATGACGTCGAACGGGATCAGCCGTTCCTGCGCGTCGGCCTCGCCATAGACCGCGAAGGTGATGCCGATGCGGCGGAACAACAGCTCGGCTTCGCGCCGGCGGTAGTCGAGCACGTCGGGCGGCACCTCATCGAGCCAGCGCGCGAGTTCGCCATAGGCCGGCCGCACGCCCCCGTCGGCTCCCTTCATCTCATCGAACGCGGCAACCATCTTGGGACCCCCAGCGCGCGGTCGTTGACGAGAAACGCTCGACCGTGCGGCTTTGTGCCCTTTCCTTCATGGGACCTTCTTGGGGCACGGCGGCCGTCGTCCCCGGCTATTAAGCTGCAAGCTTCAGGCCAAGAAAAACCTAGGAAAACCACGTATTTGCGCCCGTCGGCGGCGCCCGCCAGTGCCTAAATAATGGGCGACACCGGTTATCGGGAGGGGGCCAGTGCGGCGGCGAGGGTCGGCCGCGCCTTGAGTGGCTGGCGGGGCCACGCTAGGTGTTCAATTCGTTTGAGCATGATCTTATCCGAAAACCGGTTCCCACTTTTCGGGATCATGTTCGGGCCGCCAAGGACGCGATGACCGCCATGAGCGCACAGTCTGAGATCGTCACCGCGGCGGTCCTTGTCATCGGCGACGAGATCCTGTCGGGCCGCACCAAGGACAAGAACATCGGCTTCATCGCCGACTATCTCACCGCCATCGGCATCGATCTCAAGGAAGTGCGCGTGATCTCCGACGACGAGGCGGAGATCGTCGAGGCGCTCAACGCGCTGCGCGCGCGCTACACCTACGTCTTCACCACCGGCGGCATCGGGCCGACCCATGACGACATCACCGCCGACTGCGTGGCCAAGGCGTTCGGCGTGCCGATCGATTACCACCCGCAGGCGGTCGCGATCCTGAAGGAGCGCATGGCCAAGATCGGCGGCGAGCTCAACGAGGCGCGCATGCGCATGGCGCGCATTCCGCAGGGCGCCGCGCTGGTGGCGAACAAGGTGTCGGGCGCGCCCGGCTTCTGGATCGAGAACGTGATCGTGATGGCCGGCGTGCCCTCGATCATGCAGGCGATGGTCGACGAGGTGGCGCCGAAACTCAAAACCGGCGCCAAGCTGCTGTCGGAAACCATCCGCGCCGACGCCAAGGAAGGCGACGTCGGCACCGAACTGGGCGCCATCGCCAAGGCCAATCCGGACACCATCATCGGCAGCTATCCGTTCTTCGACGAGACGCTCGGGCCCAACACCAATATCGTGGTGCGTTCGCGCGATCCGGAAAAATTGCAAGCTGCGAAAGGCGCGGTCGAGGACATGCTCAAAAAAGTAAAGTCGCAAATGGCGGCCGCGGCGCGCTAGCAAAAACAATCCATGCCGAAACCGCAACCCGACAACCCGCCGCGCCCGGAAAAAATCTTTCCGGTGTCGTGGGATCAGTTCCACCGCGACTCGCGTGCGCTGGCCTGGCGGCTGCACGAAGCCGGGCCGTTCGAGGCCATCGTCGCCATCACCCGCGGCGGCCTGGTGCCGGCGGCGATCGTGGCGCGCGAATTGAACGTGCGGCTGATCGAGACCGTGTGCGTGGCGAGCTACCAGGACTACCGGAACCAGGGCGAGCTGAAGGTGCTCAAAGGCATCGCGCCGGAGGTGGCGGCGATGCGCGCCCAGGGTAAGGGCGTGCTGATCGTGGATGACCTGGTCGACACCGGCAAGACCGCGCGCGTGGTGCGCGACCTGCTGCCGGACGCGCATTTCGCCGCCGTCTATGCCAAGCCGATGGGGCGGCCGCTGGTGGACACGTTCATCACCGAGGTGTCGCAGGACACCTGGATCTATTTCCCTTGGGATACCGGCTTGGCTTTCGTGCCGCCGATCCGCGAAGGTGGTGAATAGCGCATGATTTTACCCGAAAAGCGGGAACCGCTTTTCGGGTAAAATCATGCGCAAACAAGAAACGGCGGGCACGGCGAAAAAAATCGAGGGAGGAGACCATGCTGACAAGACGAAACTTTCTGGCCACCGCGGCGGCCGCCGGCATGGCGTACCCCATGGGCGCGCGGGCCGACTATGCCGATCGCCCGATCCACATCATCGTTGGCTACGCCGCCGGCGGCGGCGTCGATATCTCGGCGCGGCTGCTGAGCGAGCCGATGAAAGCGGCGTTGGGGCAGTCGATCGTCGTCGAGAACCGCACCGGCGCCAGCGCGATGATCGCCAGCAACACCGTCGCCAAGGCGACGCCCGACGGCTACACACTTCTGATGGCGGCGTCGGGCGAGGTCGCGATCAATCAATTTCTATTCAAGGATAAGATGATTTACGACGCCAGCCGCGAGCTCACGCCGGTGGCGCTGGTCGGGATCGTGCCCTGCGTGGTGGTCGTGGCGACCACGACGCCCGTGCACAATCCGCAGGAGCTGATCGCCTATGCCAAGGCCAATGCCGGCAAATTGTCGTTCTCCTCGTCCGGCGTCGGCAATCCGCAGCAACTGGCGGGCGAACTGATGAACAGCATGGCCGGCATCAACGTGCTGCACGTGCCCTATCGCGGCTCGGCGCCGGCGGTGACCGACGTGGCGACCGGCGCCGTCACCATGAGCTTCTCAAGTCTGGCGGCGGTGTTGCCGCTGATCAACGCCGACAAGCTGCGCGCGGTCGCCGTCACCTCGAAAGACCGCATGCCGCAATTGCCGGACGTGGCGCCGCTCAGCGAAGGCGCGCCGGGGCTCGCCGGCTACGAGCTGCTCAACTGGTTCGGCCTATTCGCGACCGCCGGCACGCCGGGCGCGATCGTCGACCGCCTCAACGACATCGTGAACACGGCGCTCACCACGCCCTCGATTTCCGACAGACTGATCGCGCAGGGCATCGTGCCGCGGCTGATGACGGCCAAGGAATACAAGAGCTTCGTGGAATCGGAGACGGAAAAATTCGGCATGATCGTGCAGAAAGCCAATATTAAATTGGAGAAATAGCCAGCGCATGATCCCGAAACACTCTGATTGTCATTCCGGGACGGCGCGTTAGCGCCGGACCCGGAATCCAGATGCGGCCTCTGAACTCGTTTCTGGATTCCGGGTTCGCGGGCTAAAGCCCGCGCCCCGGAATGACGGTGGTTTTTGCCTCAGTCACACCTGGCGTCATTTGGGTGTATGATCTACAAAATTGGGCCGTCCGGGAGCAAAGCGATGAACGTCAAGCCGAACACCCAGAACGCCAAACCTGTTGAAGATTTGGCGGTCGACGATTTGCGCTCGCGCCATCTGCGCCCGCAGGACATGCCCTGGCAGAAATTGCGGTTTCCCGGCTGCGAGATGAAGATGCTGCTGTTCGATCCCAAGAGCGGGCTCGCCACCATGCTGATGAAAATGGCGCCGGGCGCGGTGCTGCCGGACCATGAGCACGTGCTGATCGAGCAGACTTACGTGCTGGAAGGCTCGCTGGTGGACAAAGAAGGCCCCGACGCCGGCATCGAGGTCGGCCCCGGCGAATTCGTCTGGCGCCCGGCCGGCAGCCGGCACGTGGCCTGGAGCCCGCAGGGCGGCACCTTCATCGCCATGTTCCAGATCCCCAACAAGTTCTTCGAGCAGGATGGTCGCGTGGTGGATGCCAGCGGCAAGGACTGGGATCCGGCCTGGAGCCAGTTGTTATCGAAATAGTTTGACACGCCGACGCGTGGGCTCACCCGCCGCGCGCCGGCGGTGAGCGACCACGTGCGGACGTGGCGGAATGGTAGACGCAAGGGACTTAAAATCCCTTGGGAGTAATCCCGTCCCGGTTCGAGTCCGGGCGTCCGCACCAAGGCCAAGATTCACCAAGCCGCTGTTACAGCTTTTCGACGAACGCGACCATTTGCTTGCGTTCGTTGGCATCGGGCAACCGGCCGCGCATGGCGCCAAGATTATCCAGCATATGCGCCGGATCGCCGGTGCCGGGGATGACCGCGGTCACGCGCGCATCGCCCAAGAGATATTTCAAAAAGAATTGCGCCCAGCTGCCGGCAAATCCGCTCGCCCAGTCGGGCAGCGCCTTGCCGCGCACCGCGCGGAACAGCCGGCTGCGGCCGAAGGGCAGGGCGGTCAACACGCCGGCCTGCACCTCGGCCGCCAGCGGCAGAATGCGCTTTTCGGCCTCGCGGTCGTCGAGCGAATAATCGATCTGCACGAAGTCCGGCTTCTCGCGCTTGAGCGCCGCTTCGATCGCCGAGAAATCGCCGTGATACGTGGACGTGATGCCGACGTAGCGGCAGACGCCTTGCGCCTTCCACTCTCGGAAGTGGGCCAAAGACTGATTGCGGTCGCGCACATTGTGCAGTTGCAGCAGATCGACTTGCGCGGTCTTGAGACGGGCGAGCGAACGCTTGAGTTCGGCGGCGTCGGGCGCTTCCAGCTTGGTGGCGATGAAAATCTTGTCGCGCAGCTTGGCGGCGGCGATTTCATCGCCCATGACGATTTCGGCATCGCCATAGGTGGACGCGGTATCGATGATGCGCCCGCCATTGGCGACCAAGGATTTGACGACGGCCGCGGCTTTTTTGCGGGTTTCTTCGTTCGCGCTATCGAAAATGCTGGCGGTGCCGAGGCCGACGGCCGGCACGCGCTCGCCGCTGCTGGGAATGGCACGGGTGACCAGCGGTTGATCGGTTTGCGCGAAAGCCGGCCGCGCCAACAGACCGGCGCCGGCCAAGGCGGCGAATTCACGCCGCGTCATGAAGGGTGTCATTTTAATCCTCCGGCACAGCACTGGTGACGGGCTGCGCAGCACGCTTTTCCTGTGCGCGTCCCAACGCCAACGATAGCACAGACCATCCTGCCACAATCGGCAGCGAGCATAGCGCGATGGCGCCGAGCTTCAGTCCCAATCCTTGCATGCTGTCGAAGATCCAGCCGGACGCCGCGTCGGCGCCGCGATAGACCACGACATCGACCAGATTTTTCGCCTTGTATTTCTCCTCGCGGCTGACCACCGTGAAGAACACCTGGCGCGCCGGATTGGCGATGGCGAAGTTCATCCAGCGTTGCACGACTTGCAAAGTGACGACGACGATCAGCGTCGGCATCGCGGCCAGCACGGCAAATCCCACGATGTAGACCAGCGGCAGCGCCGCCGCGGCCAAACCGGTGCCAAGGCGTTTGAGCAAATGGCCGGTGAGCAGCAATTGCGTCGCCAGCGTCAGCAGGCTGACGGCAAGATCGATGCTGGCGAAAATGCGCGTCTGGAAGCCGGCGCCCTTGACCGCCTCGGACACGATATGCGCCTGCTCGAAATAGACGATGGTCGCGGCATAAGACAGCAGGCCGACCCAGGCGCCTATGCCCAGCAAATATGGCGAGCGCATCATTTCAGTGAGGCCGGCGAAGGCGCCGCCGCCGATCTTTTGCGTCGCCGGCCGCGGCCCGGCGTGGACCTTAGCCGCGCGCTCGAGGCGGTAGACGCAAAAAACCGCCAGTTCCAGCAACAGCGCGGCGGCGATCAGCAGGTTCACCGGACCGAGCGGAACCGAAAGCCAAATCGTGATGATCGGGCCGAGCAGCGCGCCCGCCGTGCCGCCGGCGCCGATGAATCCGAACAGCCGCTTGCCCTGCTCGGAGCTGAACAGGTCGGCCATGAACGACCAGAACACCGCGACCGCGAACAGATTGAACACGCTGACCCAAACGAAAAACACCCGCGCGACGACGGTGGGCGCAATGTCGAAGGTGAGCAGCGCCCAAAACAGGACGATGTTGGCCACGAAGAAATGATAGACGATGGGAATGAAGCGCGCGCGCGGCAGCCGTGCGACCAGCGCGCCGTACAGCGGTTGCGCCGCCAGCAGCGTGACGAAGGTGGCGGTGAACAGCCAGGGCAAATTCTTCACGCCGCCGGCGATGCCCATCTGATCGCGCAGCGGCCGCAACACGTAATAGCCGGCCAGCAGCGCGAAAAAATAAGCGAACGACCATAGGGCCGCGGCCCGCTCCTGCGCCGTCGCCGGCATGACGCGGGCGAGCCAGCGTTCAAGAACGCTCATGGCAGCGATAGTTTTTGCCGTAATTCGGCGGCCGGCACCTGCTGCCCATAGCCGGGCTGGCCGCGCTGGAAGCGGCGCGCGTCGGCCAGCTTGCCGACCGTGACCGGATCGAAACCGGCATCGCGCACCAGACCGGCGGCGATTTGCACCGCCTGCGAATCGTCGCCGGCAATCGGTATGGCCAGCTTCGGATCGGGGCGGTTCGCCTCGCGCGCGAAGATCATGTACGACATCGTGTTGAAGGCGCGCACGAGGCGGGTGCCGGGAAGATATTTCTGCGAGGTGACGCCGATGCCGTTTTGCTCGACTTCATCGGCGACGGCTCCGTCGCGCGCCGCCGTCGCATTGCACGCGTCGAGCATGACCTTGCCCTGCATCGCCGCGGCGTGATCTTTGCCGATCTGCGGGAGCGCGCCGTAGGGCACGGCGATGAACAAGACGTCGCCGAAGGCGATCGCCTGCTCGACCGTACCGGCCTGCGCCAGGCTGCCGAGTTTCGTCACCATCTCTTGCAACTCTTCCGGATGGCGCGACGAAAACATGACCGGATGACCTTTCTTGATCCACAAGCCGCCGATCGTGCCGCCGATGTGACCCGATCCGATGATGCCGATCTTGGCCGGCGAGGCGCCCTGGCCCCACAGGCGCGCCGGTTGTAACATCGCACCCAGCATGAGCACGCCGCCCGCGCCCAGCAGCGCGCGACGACGATGGTCGATAGTTTGTTGTTTGCGCATCGAAGACCCCGACTTTAACAGTGGTTTGGTTTTCGTAATCTCGCACGGCAGTCGTTGGAATCACGTCACGGTTACGTGAATTCGAGAGTTATTCAGGTTTGCGGTGAAAATGTTACGCGCGGACGCGGCGGAATGGTAGACGCCAGGGACTTAAAATCCCTTGGGAGTAATCCCGTCCGGGTTCGGATCCCGGCGTCCGCAGCAAAGCTGATGATCCCCTCATGGCATCAGTGACAAAAGCCAACCGAGGTATGGTCGGTGTATCGCATGATTGATCCAAGTCAATGCGTTTTCGAATAGTGAAGCCGATTGATAAATGGGGTGAATTGTTCGCGCGCCATGGAACGCCATCTCATGAATCTCATGACACGTGGCACGAATAAGGGTGCGACAACGGCGCATCGATGTTGGTCATGTAAGGGGGAAGTCGCCCTCACCGATTACTTTTGTCGCCATTGCGGAATGTGGAGTCCACTTCACCGAGATGAAAGCATTCATGGGCGGCTGCTATCCATCGAAAAATTGTTGCTGAAGACAATATTTGGAGTTGGCGCGGTATTGCTTCTGGTCGGGTGGATTGTGCTACAAATGTTTCATTTCGACATCTACCACCGCTGATCTTCGCGGGCTTATCAAAATCGCGGTTGATCGTTTTTCGTTTTACGCGGGGACCCATCGAAAAATGCTCTTATCATTTGCAAGAGCTAAGGAGCGAAGGTCCGGCTTAGTGTCTGCGAAACACCGACAGGAGCGCATGATGGAAAAAGCAGCTTTCAAATGGGCAATCATTGCCAGCGCGGTCATTGGGTTCGGTGCGTGCGCCCTGGCGCAAGACATCGATGTAGGCAAAATAGAATACCAGTCCAGTTGCGCTGCATGCCACGGTACGGATGGAAAGGGAAAGGGACCTTTCGGTGCGGCGCTGAAATCGGCACCGACCGACCTGACGGTGCTCAGCAAGAAAAATAACGGCGTGTTTCCCGTCAATGCGGTGTACGAAGTTGTCGACGGGCGCACAGCGATCGGCAGCCATGGCACGCGTG
>Ga0097691_1000142_pt1 | contig 64530 bp, 53 predicted proteins | sample NGESurdeep072012_8_FD_72858 | JGI IMG/M metagenome (GOLD analysis project Ga0097691, IMG submission 72858) | Arctic peat soil microbial communities from Barrow, Alaska - NGEE Surface sample 210-1 deep-072012 | ecosystem: Environmental > Terrestrial > Soil > Wetlands > Peat ...
AAGCCCTGCCAGCCGCCGTGCTTGCACTGGGCAGCGGTGGTCGGGGTCGGTGGAGGGGGAGGAGGAGTGACGGTCACCTCGACGGTCGCGGAGACATTGAGCTGGAGGAGCGTCACGCCGGAGTCCGGCACGATGCCCATCGTAAGGACGTCACCGACGGCTGGGGCGGCACCGAGACTGAACCCGACTACGTCGTTAATGCTTCCAGTCACGGCAAAGCAGTTGACTGTGGCCTCGATCCTGAGGCCGAGGAGATCGCCCGGCTGGACAGCAATTGGGGTGGCTAGCGGGTCGGCCAGCGGGCCGGCTAGCGGGAATGTGTTCAGAGAGTTAATCGTCAATGACTCGACCGGGCTGCTGCCAACGAGACGGTAGGTGGATGCGGCAGAGGGGCGCCAAACCTCCAGGCCGACCGGCCCGGGGTCACCTCCCGCCTGGATGCTCCACGAATCGATCAATGTGCCACCTGGCGGGACTGCGTAGCTTGCGCCTAAGGACGACGCCTGGACGGTGTTGCCGACTAGCGTGCATTGGGTGTCGCCCACGGCGGAACCGATCTCTGTCGGTGTAGCCGCCAAGGCGACGTTAGAAAGCAGTAGAGCCGCTGCCGCCGCCAGGGAAGCGGCGATTGACCCAACCCGGGCCGACGCGCGGAACGTGACCCGTTGACCAGCTACCTTGCCCATCTTCTTGCACACCCTTTATTGAATTTACGTTTGCCGCCTGAATCAACGCGCCGGCGCGGCCGCCACCGAATCCTATACGCCTGGCTGTTCCTTCTAACGCATGATGCCTGTGGCCTGGTCGCTCCGATTTCTTATGGCCGCACCCCACCCGGGATTTGCCCATAGGATGGTTGCCAATGGCGACTATCCGGGGCAGCTCACGCGGCCCCCACCCGTCCTTCGGTGACCTCGACAAGCCTCTCTACACCATCAGCGTGGCCGCCGAGATCCTGGAGACACACCCCAGGACCCTGATGCTGTACGAGGACGCCAACCTGCTCGAGCCCCACCGCACGGTCACGAACCGGCGGCGCTACTCGCAGCGCGATATCAGCAAGGTCCAGGTGATACAGAACCTGACCCGGGAAAAAGGGGTGACGCTGGCCGGCGTTCGCCATATCCTCAGCCTGTTCGAGGTCATGAAACGCCACCGCGTCGAGCCTCCCGCCGACCTTCGCGAGATCTTCGACCGGTACTCGCAGATCATCTGACCCCCGAAGGATCAGTGAAGCGACTTCAGGATCTGGATGATCGCGGGCCCCAGGAGGACGATCCAGAGCACAGGGAAGATGCAGCCAACCATCGGAAAAACCATGCGCGACGATGCCTGGGCCGCTCGCTCCTGCGCCGTCTGGCGCTGCCGCCGGCGCATCTCCATGGCCTGGACCCGTAGGAGCCGGGCGATCGGCACGCCCATCTGGTCCGATTGGACGATCGACTCGACCAGGTGGTGCAGCTCGGGAACTCCTGTCGTCTCGGCCATGTGCTCGAGCGCGCTCATGCGCGGCCTTCCCAGCCTGATCTCGCGCAGCACCTTGCCGATCTCGTCCCCCAGCGCGTTGTGAAAGCGCTCGGTGATGCTGAGCATTCCTTCGTCGAGGCTCATGCCCGATTCGACGACCAGCGTCAGCAGGTCGGTGGCTTCGGCCAGCGAGCGCTGGATCTGGTGGCGGCGCGCGGAGATTTGCTGCTCTAGCCAGAGCACGGGCAGAAAGTAGCCCACCATCGCAAATGCGATGCCTGCGACAGGGGCGACGAGGACGACCGGGAGAGGAAGGGCCACCAGCACAGCCAGGCCCAGCCCGGCGATCGCCATCAGGGCGGCCAGGCTGTAACGCACCGCCTGGAACCCGGCCGGCGTGAGTCCCCCGGGGTCTCCGGCACGGCTCAGCTTCTGGCGGACCTGGATGGTCGCCGCGCTCGGGAGCCGGGACATGAAGGGCCTGGAGATCGTTTCGAACTGCTTGATCAGAGACGGTTTTGGCCCCTGGGGCGCGAAGCTCCCATTGGTGGCTGCCGCTGCTGTGGTCCGGTACCGGTCGATGGCGACGAAATATGCCACCACGATCGCCGCGGAGATGATCCCGGCGGCCACCGCGATCAGGAACATCAGGAGTGTCTCGACCCCGAAATCCGGCCCAGATGCAAGGAGCTTCGGGGGCGGGGCACTCTAAGCGTCCAGGGCGGTCATGCGCTGGATCAGCACGTTCCCGATCACGATCAGCACGGCTGCGACGCCCAGGAGCACGTAGCCGACGAAAGTGCTCGTCATGGGCGCGAAGTAGCCCGGGACGAAGACGTACAGGCCCAATGCGAGGAGGATGGGCAGCCCCGTGATGATCGAGGCCGACGCGCGCGATTGGGCGGTGAGCACGCTCATGTCGCGCTTCGTCTGCAAGCGGTCGCGAAGGGTGTCGGAGATCGTATCGAGGACCTCGGCAAGGTTGCCGCCCACGCGAGTGTGAAGGAGGATCGCGGTCACGATGAACTCCAGGTCCGGGCTGTTGATTCGCAGCAGCAGAGCACTCAGCGCATCCTCGACCGAGGTGCCGAGCGTGATCTCGGTGGCAACCCGCTCGAACTCTGTCGAGACCGGCGGCTGGGACTTGGACGCCACGGTCTCGAGGGCCCTGTCGATCGCGTAACCCGTCTTGAGCGAGTTGGAGAGCAGCTGAAGCATGCCGGTCAGCTGCTCGTTGAACATCGTTTGCCGGCGCCTCTGCAAATACGCCATCACCAACGGCGGGGCCAGGAAGCCGACCGCGCCAAGGATGATCGGCCCGATCGAGATGCCGAAGCGGAGGAGTCCCACCAGGGCTCCAAACGCCACGGCTCCGATCCGGATGAGCAGGTACTCGGCGGGCGTGATGTTCAGGCCGGCGCGCGCCAGGTCCTCCGTGAGCGTCGGCTTGCCGCTGGCGCTCCGCCGGTGGCTGAGATTCTCGGCGGCCGGCCGCAGCAGCCTCTCGACGAGCTCGCGGGGAGTGGCCCGCGGACGGGCCACCACAACCGGCCGCGAAATTCGTTCCTTGCTGATCCGGTCCAGGCTCCAGAAGAACACGACGATGGCGCCGGCCATGGGAACGGCGACGATGACCAGGGGCGGCAGGTTCACGCGGCGGGCCTAAAAGAGGGACGGGTAGGCGGCCTGGATGACCTGCAGGGTCACACCTTTGGCTGCCGTAACCGTCGGGCACGAGGGGTCTGGGTTTTGAACGGTGGTTTGAAGGTAGTCGTGAAACGACTCGAGGACGTACTTGAGGGCTGCGTAGTCCAGAAACCAGGTGATCACCTCGGCCTGGCACTCGGTCACGACGACCGTGAGGCTGGTTGCGTTCGAAGCGGTTGCACCGGTGGCTGACGGCGTCCCGACCCGGATCACGTGGAGATTGGTGAAGATCGTCTTCGACGCCACCTTGCCGGCCGACGCCACGGTCGCGATCACCGAGATGTAGTCCTCCGGCTGGATGTAGTTGGCGACGCCCTGCTGCTCGCTGGTTGGGATGGTCACCGCGACGTAGCCCGACGGGATCGGTAGATACGCCGACTGGGAGCCAAGGGCAGCGCTCGGTTTGGCAACGTCGTTCGAGGTGATCGCCTGGCCCGTCGGGATGGTCACGAGCGGAACCAGGCCCTGAACATCCTGGAGCCGGGTGAAGTAAACCTTTGGATAGGTCCCGGGCACGGGGATGCTCTTCATCTCGAGAGCTGCCGGGTCGATCGCAACCCTCGGCTGGAGATCCCTGCTTGCGACGACCACGTTGATCGAGGGACTGGCGGCGGAGTTCTGGGCGTTGAGAGCAACGAGGACGAATGCTGTGATCACGAGCAAGGCAAGAACGATTCCGAGGATTGTGAACGGCCTTGTGAACCTGAGGCCGCTCATAAGGGAGCGCACAGCCGACACATCATAGGCAAGATAGTCCGGTGCCGCGCCCCCTTAAGGGGCCCTTGCTGAGTCGCTCGATGAGCCAGCGGGGCCAGTCCTTGGTCGAGTTCGCCCTGTCATCTGTCGTCCTGCTGCTGCTCCTAGGCGGCCTGGTTGACATCGGCCGCGCGATCTACATCACCGAGTCGCTGTCTAACGCGGTCCGCGAAGGGGCGCGCCACGGCATCTGGTTCGATGCGACGCACCAATCCAATCCCTGGCTGGACGACGCCGAGATCCAGTCGACTGTGAACGCCGAGCTGGCGACCATCTCGCTGCCCGCGTCAACCCTCAAGAATTCCAGCACGACGTGCCCGGCGACGACCGACGGCAACAGCTACCACAACCCACCGTACCCGAACTCGGCATACCCGCCGGCGAACCAGATCTGGCTCTATATCTGCTACAACAACACGCCGGGCGTCGACTTCACGACGGCGGCGGCAAACGAGAGCCAGCAGGACGTCAACGTGATCGTGCTCTATTCGTACTCCCCGCTCACGCCCATCATCGGTGCGCAGTTCGGGACCTTCCATCTCGCGGCCAATCAACACATGACAGTCCAGGGCTAGTGAGACCCCCTGTCGATCCGAAATGCCAACGATCTCAAGCGTTGATCGAGTTCGCGCTCATCTCGCCCGTGCTTCTGCTCCTCCTCTTCGGGATCATCGATCTCGGCCGGGCCGTCTTCTATTACGACACGATCAACCATGCGGTCCGCGAGGGTGCGCGTACCGCGGTGCGAGCTTCCAGCCCGCTGCCCACCAACGCTGACGTGCTCGCCACCGTGACCACCCAGCTCATAGGAACCCCGGTCACTGAGCCGTGCCCTCAGGGGCCCGTGACGTCAGCCACGCCGCCGGCCAACGCCGCATGGCTGTATGTGACCGAGCCGAGCCCCCCATCGACCGTCGAGGCGACGCCACCTAACAACGCGCCCGGCGGAGAGTATCCGGCCATCGCCGCCGGATCTTGCAGCGCGGTGAACCCGGCGAGCGGGAACTCCCGGCTCCAGGTGACGATTCGATTCAACCTGATCCTGATCACTCCGGTGGTCGCCCAGGCGACAGCGAACCACATCATCATCACAGCTGCAGCGATCTTCAGGACCGAGTACTGATGAGAAAACCGCCTCCGCGAAATCAGCGGGGACAGGCCATAGTGCTGATCGCCATCATGCTGGCGGTGGTGGTCGGAATGGCCGCGCTTGCCATCGACGGCGCGCGCGGCTATGCGCTTCGGCGCGACCTGCAGGCCGCGGTCGACGCCGCGGCGCTGGCGGCCGGCGACACGCTGCAGAAGACCGGCCTCTACGTCCCGGCTGAGCAGGCGGCGACCACGAGCTTTGACGTCAACATGCGCCTGTACACGGGCCCTTCTTCTTGCTTCCCTGCATACGGATCACCGCCGCGCACCATCACATGCAACTACACGGACGGAACGGTTCTGACGCAAGTCGTGGCCGGGCTTGGGCCGGCCGGTTCGCAGTTCACGATCAGCGCCTCTCGGGTTCTCCAGCTGCAGTTCGCACGAATCCTGACCAACGGCACGATCCCAAGGGTTGGAGCCTCGGCGTCGGCAAACATCAACAACTTGCTGTTCGCCCCGACGATCACCGCGCTCGACCAAGCAGGGTGCGGAGGAGTTCCCGGCAGTGCCGTTTCGGTCCAGGGAGGAGGCACCCTTGCCGTGGTCGGCGACCTCGTGTCGAACGGAACGATCTCGATCACCGGTGGAGCCAACATCCAGGTCGCCGGCGACATCTACGATCGCTGCCAGTCACCCGTCCCCGGCGCGGTGGCCAACACCTGCTATCCGAGCGGCGCGGCTACACCGTGCACTCTTCCCGATGTGGCAGGCTCGACGTACTCGGGGCGGCCCGTGAGCGATCCCGCCTATCCACCTCCCGGGGTCATTGGCGGCTCTCAGTTTGCCCCGAGCCGGAACGTGGTGCTGAACCCGGGAACCTATTCGGCCGATCCCAACTTCACAACCAGCGTCTGCTATTTCCTGAGCGCCGGGGTCTACAAGTGGCAGAACGGGTACACCAACGCAGGGGGTTTCGTCAGCAACGACCTGAAGCCGCCGGACGAGCCGTCGGTGAGCAACAACACGGTCCTTGCCAACCAGATGTGGAACACGGGCGGAGCGAACTGCGCGGGCTCGTTTCAGGTCAGCACGCAGAGCAGCATCAACTCGGTCAAGGCCGGCACGTGGGCCATCGAGGTGACCGCGGCTCGGACGGATACGTATGCCGGCACCAACTACAAGCGCGAAAGCGCGCCGTCGATGTGCCGGACCGTTCAGGTCAACGGCGGGCAGGCCATCCAAATCCAGATCAGCAACCTGCCTGGCGCGACCTCCTACAACGTGTACGCCGAGCCGCCGCCGAACCCGGCGTGCTCAGGACCTTTCGGCTACGCGGGAAACATTCCAGTCGTCGGGACCGTGGAGAACGACAGCACGGCTTCCTGCCCGGCGTTCAGTGGAATCACCTGCAGCCTGGGACACGAGTCGGCGATCTTCGATTCGACGACTCTGCCGCAGTCCCCCATCCCGTTCGCCCCCAACCCGTTCGTCGGGCCGGGCGTTCTCGGCGCCTACCCGCCGGCAGGCGAGACGCCCCCGCTGCGCGTCAACCTACCGAACCAGAACCCCGACCGGGCAGCACCGCCTGGAGGCGATCGCGCGAACGAGAACCAGTGCGACACGATCGGCGGCGTCGCGACATCCTGCGCCGGCGCCGTCACTCCGGGGGCCGTCGAGTTTTACATCCCGAGCGGCGGCTGCCTGAATGCGACGAGCTCGGCTGACAACTTCCTGTTCAGCGGCTATCAGTACGACTGGATCATGGTTTACGAGCCCGGCCAGGCGTATCCGCCGGCCAACACCTGCAGCAATCTCCTGGCCGCGGAAGCCGACTCCGCGTGGGTGGGGCTCATCTATATGCCTTCAGCAGCGCTCACGGTGCAGAAGGCGGCCTCCTTCAGAACGGAGGCGACCGGCGGCCTGCTGGCCGACATGATCAGCTTCACCGGCCAGCTGCCTACGATCATTGGCAGCGCAAACTTTCAGCCGGCGCCACCAGCCACCAGGCTGACCTCGTAGAGACTCGGTTCGGACGCTGCCTGACTACGCTTCTACGGCGGGTTCGGGCACATCAGCGGGCGCCTCGGCCGGCGCCTCGGCGAGCGCATCGGCGAGCGCATCGGTAGGCGAGTCAGCAGGTACCTCAGTGGATGCCGGTGCGGGCGTCGCGTCCCGGCCGCGGGACTCGAGGTGGGCCAGCCGTGCATGCACGCCGGCGGCCGCCTTGGAGTCGCCCAGCTCGTCGTACCGCTGCGCGGCGCCTTTCCAGGCGGCCTTCGCATCTTCGATCCGCCCAAGACCCCAGCTCGCCTGCCCACGCATTGCGAGAGCTTCGGCGCGCTCGCGCCGGCTGTCCGCGGGGAGCAGCGCGAGCGCTGTCTCGAGCAGGCGCTGGGCCTCGTCGAACGCCCCGACGGCCAGAGCGTTCTTCGCCGCGAGGCTCAAGAAGGTGGCGGTGCGGAGGGGGTCGGCGGCGGTGCCTGCCTGGTACAGGTGATGGGCGATCTCGCTGGCCCGCTCGGGCGCGCTCTTGCCGTAGACCCGCTCGAGCGTGTCCGCCACGGCGAGGTGGTAGGCCTGAAGCCGGGGTAGCGGCAGCACCGCGAGCACCCTCTTGCGCACCAGGTCGTGCGCGAACCGGTACCTGTCAGGTCCGGCGGTGACAAGGAAGCGGCCGCGAGTCGCCTCCTCCAGCGCGTCGCGCAGCTCGTGACCAGAGAGCTCGCCGAAAGCTTCCAGCAGCGGGAGGTCGAAATCGCGCCCGACAACCGCCGCGGCGACAAGCATTCTCTGGGCGGGCTCGCTCAGCCGTTCGAGCCGGCGGCCGATCAGGCCGCGCACGCTCTGGGCGAGCTCGAGGTCCTCTTCCGTGAAGCTGGGCTGGACGCGGCCACCACCCCCGAGCATCGACTCGGACTCCGCCATATAAAGAGTCGACTGTTCGACGAACAAAGGGTTGCCCTCGGTCGCCGCCTGGATGCCCATCAGCTGCGTGGGATTGAGCAGCGTTTCCGCGAGACCGGCCACTATCCGCTCGACATCGCGGTCCGACAGCGGGCCGAGCGTTATGCGTTGAGCGCGGCGGCGGCGCAACAGGCGCGAGAGCACGGAGCTGAAAGGACGCGCCGTGTCGAGCTCCGAGTCCCAGTACGTGCCGATCACCACCAGGTGGCTGCTGCCGACCCGCTCCGCGAGGTCGCGGAGAAGGAGCACGGTCGCCTCGTCCGCCCACTGCAGGTCGTCGAGGACGATGAGCAGTGGCCGCTTCGCCTGGACGTCGGTGAGGAAGTCGAAGATGGCGCGGAAGAGCTGCTCGCGGAGCTTGTCGGCGCCCACCTCGCTGTGGGCCGGCATGCCGCGCACCTTCTGGCGCAGGCTGGGCACGAGCTGCGACAGCAGCGGGCCGTTTGCGCCGGCCGCTTCCTGCAGGGCCTTCGAAGTCCCACCCGCGACCGCCGTGGCGAGGACCTCTCGGAAGGGTGCGTAGGGAGCGCCATCGTGTTCCATGCAGCGTCCGCTCAAGACCAGCCACCCCTTGCTCGCCGCCTCGACGGCCACTTCCGAGGCCAGTCGCGACGCTCCGATACCTGGCGCGCCCGTGATGAAAAGCATGCCGCCTGACCCTGTCATCGCGCGGTCGAGCAGCATCCGGATGTCGAGGCGTTCCTGCTCGCGGCCGACGAACCCGTCGCCGCTGGGCAGGGTTCGAGGTTCCTCTTTCACCTCGCCAGGCTTGACCTGGTGAAGGCGCCAGCGATCGGGGAATCCCTTCAGCTTGTAGCGGCCGCGATATTCGAACGTCATCTCGGACACGGGGCCGACGAGCTGGCGGACCACGTCTGAAACCAGGATCTCGCCGCCTCGCGCCTTGCCCGCAACGCGCGCTGCGACGTTGACGGCGGCTCCGAAGATGTCGCCCGCCTCTTCCACGACCTCGCCGGTGTTGAGGCCGATGCGAACCCTCACCTTGCGCTCGGGGTTCTGCTTGCTGTATTCGGTGATCGAGCGCTGGATGTCCAGCGCGCATTCGACCCCGTGGCGGACGGATCCGAAGCTGATCATGAAGCCGTCGCCGAGGCCTTTGATCCTTCGGCCCGCGTGGTCCGAGACCTTCTCGTCGATGATCGTCTCGTAGGCGCGCATGATCTCGTGCGACTCGGTGAAGCCGCGCGTCGACAGGAGGCGGGTCGATCCCTCGACGTCGGTGAACATGATGGTCACCGTGCCCTCGGTCTGGCCGACGGCAAGGCTGCCGATGATCGTCTCGGGGGTCAGCGGCGTCGATGCGTTCACCGGCTGTCCCAGGCCTTCGGCCACCGCGCGCAGCAGGTCCTGCGAGGCCTTGAACCCGGCCTCGCCCTGGGGATAGCGGATGGTCTGTAGGAGCCCGGCCTCGACGGCTTGCCTCAGCTCGCGACCGGCCGATTCCTTGCTCATCTTCCTTTCGGAGGCATAATCGCTGGCTTTCAGCTCAGCGCCCTCGAACGCCTCGGTGAGCGCCGGCGCCAGGCGGAGATTGAGGTTCCGCCGGGTGATGAGGCTTTCGATCACCGCCCCGATGCGGCGACTCGCGCCGGCGTGGCCACCACCTTCGCTGCCCCGAACGGTGGGCAGCATGCCGACGTAGCCGCTGTTTGCCGCGGCCAGGTTCCCGAGCGCCGTGGTCGCACGCGCCATCGCCGTCGCCGCCTGCAGCGCCTGGCTGGCCGCGACGTTCGACTGGCCGTGGGTGAGCGCCTGTTCCGGATGCTCGGCCTGCTCCTGCGCAGAGACGACCTGTGGCGTGAAGGACGGCGCCGTCGGCGCTATGTATGCGGGGGCCTGCGGCTGCGGCTGCTCGCTGGACGCGATCGGCACTATGGACTTCTGCGCCTGGGGCGCCTGGCCCTCGGCCGCGGCGGAAGGCGCCGCGGCCTGCAGGTCGGCGACCGCCGAGCGGGCGGCGTCGATGAGCTTGCGCATCTCCTCCTGCATCTCCGGCGTCGATGCCATCGTGCTCGCCTGCTGCGTCGGGGACGACTGCACGGTGTGCTGCTGCTGCTGCTGTCTGGTATCTCCGGGGCGGTCGGAGCTGAAGGGCACGACGACCACCTGCCTGACCACGTTCTCGCCGCCGCCTCGCTGACCGCTCATGAGCGGGTCCTTGACCACTGGCATCATGCTGTCCGACCCGGCCGGGACGAAGCGAGACTTGACCGGGTCGAACAGGTCCTGGTTCACCTGGACTCCATAGAAAGCCGCCTTGTCGAGCGAGGTGGGGACGTAGCCGGTGGCGTTGTACTCGAGGCGAAGGTCGCTGCCCATGCCGAGCAGGAAGATGTCGCGAAGGATCGCGCCGTTGGCGTCGTAGCCCACCACCTCGGCGATCTGCGCGACCTTGCGGCGACCGTCAGGCATGCGGGCCTGGTGGACGATGAGGTTGACCGCCGATGCGATCTGAGCGCGGACGGCTTCGAAAGGAATGTCGATCGAGGCCATCATCACCATCGTCTCCAGGCGGGAGAGCGCGTCCCTCGCGGAGTTGGAGTGGATGGTCGACATGCTTCCGTCGTGGCCGGTGTTCATCGCCTGCAGCATGTCCAGCGCCTCGGCGCCGCGCACCTCGCCGACGAGGATGCGGTCCGGCCGCATCCGGAGGCTGTTGCGGAGGAGCTGCCGAATGGTCAGCTCGCCTTTGCCTTCGACGTTGGGCGGCCGGTGCTCGAGCGCGATCACGTGTGGGTGATCAATCTGCAGCTCGGCTGCGTCTTCGATGGTGATCACGCGCTGGTTGTGCGGTATGAAGCGGGCGATCACGTTGAGGGTCGTCGTCTTGCCTGACCCCGTGCCTCCCGAAACCAGAATGTTCATGCGCCCGAGCACGGCAGCTTCGAGGAATTCCGCCATCGCGGGGCTGAGGCTTCCCTCGCGGGTGAGGTCCTCCATGCCGAGCACGGCATCTTTGAACTTCCGGATCGTCAGCGCGGCGCCGTGGATGGCCGCGGGCCGGATGATTGCGTTGACACGGCTGCCGTCCGGCAGGCGGGCGTCGACCATCGGGTTCAAGCCGTCGATGTGACGCCCGGTGGTCGCCACCATGCGGCGGATCGTCTCCAGCAGCTGGTTCTCGTCCTCGAACCGCACATCGGCTTTCGTCAGGACGCCGCGCCGCTCGATGAAAACCTGGTCCGGACCGTTGACCATGATCTCGCTCACTGAGCGGTCGTGCAGCAAACCGTCGAGGGGCCCGTAACCGACGGCGGCGCGCAGGATGATGTCGGCCAGGGCCGACTTCTCCTGGGAATTCAGCTCGATCCCGTCTTCGGCCAGGAAGCGATCGAGGTGCGTGCGCACGGCACGCGAGAACGCGAGCGTGTCGCCGGTGGTGAGGCCGACGTCGCGGATCAACGCCAGGCGGTCGCGGAAGTCGTTGGCGAGCTTGCTCAGATCGCGTCCCGACCTGGCGGCTGCCTCGACGATGTCGGAGCGGCGGCGCTGAGGCTGGGCGGTTGCGGTCGGCGCAGCCCACATGTCGACAAACTGCATCTCGAGGATTGAGGGCGATGCTGCGAGCGCCGGTATTACACGCTGCCGCTCGGTGAGCCGGATCTTGATCGCGACGCCCTGACTGTCCGGCGCCTGTCCCGGGTCGATGTATGCGGCTATCCACTCGCCGTCGCGGAAGCGAAGGATGGCTTTTCGCGACACGCTCTTATCGCCCGGATCAGCCTCGAGGTTTGGATCGTCCACCGAGCCGAAGACCACGTACTTGATGTCACGGGCCGGAATCCACCGTGGCCGGTCGGCGTCGGCGGGGTTGTAGATCGGAAACCCCTGCGTGTCCAGCGCGAGCGTGTCCGAACCGCCTTCCTCGAGCCCCCCGTCGAGGCGGTGGACGGTGACCTTGAACCGAGGGGCGCGCACTGGCGGCGTGCCGTTCGACGCCGGCACCGGTGTGGGCTCCGGGATCTGTTCGGGAATCTCCGGCGAGGTGGTGATGACCTCGCTCATTGGACCGTCTCGAAGGGCATTGGAGTTGGCCTCGCGGATGCTAGCACCGGGTTGCAGCGAATCATGCGATTCAACATCACGCGAAACGCTCAGGCGGCCGGCGCCGGTCGAGCACCCACTTAGACCCGGGCATTCGCTTGGCGACGCCCTTCACCTCGGCCGCTCGCGCGGCGAGCGCTGCGGCGCTCGTGTAGCGGCCTGGTTCTGCGATCACGATGCCGATCGAGACCGAGACGAGGGGTGCGCGCAGTGTGTTGCCATTGCGCTCTTCGAACTCGATCCAGCCGCGTTCCCTGTCCTGAGGGTCGTAGAGCGCCGGCACCGCCTCATCGAAACGCCTGGTGATGGCCGATGCGATCGGCTCGGCCAGGTTCGGATCGGTGAGGATCACGAAGTCGTCGCCGCCGACATGTCCCGCAAAGTGCCGCGGCGAATGGTTCTCTTCCAGGACCTCGAGCACGATCGTCGCGAGCGTCTTGATCACGTCGTCGCCGCGCAGGAATCCGTAGTGGTCGTTGTAGCTCTTGAAGGCGTCGATGTCGGGGTAGAGGCAGGCGAACCGCTCGCCGCTCGTCAGGCGAAGACCCATCTCGCGGAGGATGTCGCTGTTTCCGCTCATGCCCGTCAGAGGGTTGAGGTCCCGAGTGGTCGTGGAGCGGCTCATCACCGCGCGGATTCGTGCCACGAGCTCCTCGGGGATGAAAGGCTTGGTCACGTAGTCGTCGGCGCCCGCGAGCAGATGCTCGACCTTGTCCTTCAACGAGCTGCGCACGGTCAGGAACACGACGGGTATCAGCCGCGTCCGGAAATCACCCCGGATCTCGGCCAGGATCTGGTCGCCGGTCGTGTCGCCCAGCATCAGGTCGAGCAGGATGATGTCCGGGCGCCATTCGACCGCGGCGCTGTGTGCGGACTTTCCGTCGCCCACCGGGACGCATTCGAAGCCCGCCCGTTCCAGGACGCGCCTGACGAGTCGCAGGACCTGCTCGTCGTCATCGACGATCAGGACCAGCTCACGGTGCCTGACCGAGGGACGTGTAGACGGCTGGCCGTCGGCGCCGACCTTGTTCGCAACGTTCACGAGGCGGTCGCTTCCGGGGCGGATTTGGCCGTCCGGCGCAGCTTTTCGGTCATCGCGATGGCGCGCTCGGCGGCGGCCCGAACCTCACCGATGTCCGTCTTCACGGCGGCGGCGTCGTCGGTCTCTTCGGCGATCAGCTCGCTGTAGTTGATGATGACCGCGAGCAGGTTGCGGAAGTCGTGGATCAGGACGCGCCAGGCTTCGTCGGACATCTCGTCGCCTGCGCTCAAAGCCGCTTCACCAGCCGCCATCGATTGACCTCACCATCGCGCTTGTACAGGAGCTCATCCAGGAGCCAGCGAGCCATCGGTAGGCCGCGGCCTTCCTCGCTCGAAGCGTCGGGCATGGCTCGCGAGAGTACCTCTTCGACGGCCGGGCCTCCATCGACGAACAGGGCGTGGGCCGTGTCATCGTCGACCCAGAGCCGGTATTCGACAGGAGGATCCGTACCGGACGGGCGCCCGTGCGTGAGCACGTTCGCGCCGATCTCCGCCAGCGCGATCTCGAAGTGCATGAGGTTGCGATCATCCGGGCCGCGCTCCGTCGCTTCACGCAGCTTCTGAACCGAGTCATGAAGCGTCTCCAATCCTTCATCGAGATGGGCGAGCGTTGCATGGAACTCAAATGGTTCCGAGTGACTCGCCAAGGTCAGAAGCCAGTGAGGGCTTCCTCTACTGTGGCGTAGTAAGGAAACACCCGGTCGAGCGTGGTGAGCTCCAGCACGACGCGGACCTGCTGGTTGGGGGCGGCAAGTCGCAGGTCGCCCTCCGAGCTGCGGATCTGTTTCAGCGCCGAGATGACCGAGCCGAGGCCTGTGCTGTCGACGAAGCTGACGCCCTCGAGGTCGATCACGACGCGCGGCTTGCCGTTCTTCACAGCCTCGCCGATCGCGTCCTTCAATGCGGGGGCGCCGGCCACGTCGAGGCGCCCGGTAGGAGCCACAACGGTCACACCGTTATCGACCTGGCGGGTCTGGACCTCAAGACTCACTTAACGCTCACCCAGCACGGGGGCTCACTATAGGTCACCCAGTCTCGAGTTGAGCCTCTCTACACTGCTGGGCGTGAGCTTGGCTGGGGGGCCGCACCGTCTGTTGATCGTGGACGACGAGCAGGCCCTCGCGAAGCTGATGGAGAGGACCCTTCGCAGCCGCGGCTTCGAATCCGACGTTGCGTTCAACGCGGCCGAAGCGCGAAGGCTTTTCGAGGCGAGCGATTACGCGCTGGCCCTGCTCGACGTGCGGCTTCCCGACGAGTCCGGTTATGGGCTGCTCGAGGAGCTCCGCGCCAGGCGGCCCGATACCGCTGTCGTGATGGTTTCAGGCGTCGACGATCCGGAGCTGGGCAGGGCCGCCATCGAGCACGGGGCCTACGCCTACATGGTGAAACCCGTCGGGGCGACCCAGCTCTACCTGACCGTGGTCAACAACCTGCAGCGCCGCACCCTCGAGCTCGAGCACCGGGCCACCCTCAGGCGGATGGAGGGGATGCTGAACGATCGGGCCGAGCAGATGCGCCGGGCGGTCGAGCTCCAGGCGGGGATGCTTCCGGTCTCGCCATTGAAGGAAGACGGGTTTGAGCTCGCCGCGCATTTCACGCCGGCCAAGGAGATCAGTGGTGATTTCTACGATTGGTACCGCCAGGACACGGGCCGGCTGGTTGTGACCCTGGGGGACGTCATGGGCAAGGGCCTTCCCGCCGCGCTGATGATGGCGACGGCGCGCGCCGCGTTGCGTGGCTCGGCCGGGATCCCGCAGCTCGACGACGCGATCAAGCGCGCCTCGACGGTGATGAGCGCTGCCCTCGAAGTGAACCACGCCTATGTGACGGCCTTTCACGCGGTTTTCGAGCCGGCCTCGGGTGAGCTGCGTTATGTCGATGCCGGCCACGGGTACGCGCGGATTCTGCGCGGCGCAACCGGCCAGGAGACGCTGGCTCAGCGGAGCGCGCCGATCGGCATCTTCCCCGACAGCCAGTTCCTGGTCGGCACCGCGACCCTGAGTCCGGGCGATACGCTCGTCGTGTTCTCCGACGGGCTGCTCGACTTAAGACCCGACCTGGCGACCAAGGACGTTCCGCTTCCTTATGAGGCGCGGCGGGCGGGCACCGCGCAGGAGCTGGTCGACATCCTCGTCCAGGGCTCCAAGGGCCGCGACCTGTTCGACGATGTGACGGTGCTGGCGCTCAAACGGCTTTAGCTCTGGCGGCTCGAGACCGCGATCCAGCGTTCCAGCAGCGCCGCCACCACGTGCAGCTTCACGGGCTTTGAGATGTAGTCGTCCATCCCGGCGGCAAGGCAGCGTTCGCGATCGCCTGCCAGCGCCGCGGCCGTCATCGCGATGATCGGCACATGCCGGCCGCCGTTTTCGTTCGCCCTGATCAATCGCGTCGCCTCGTAACCGTCCATCTCCGGCATCTGGCAGTCCATGAGCACTGCGTCGTACGGCACCCGCTGCAAGATGCTCACGGCCTCTGCACCGTTGGCCGCGACGTCTGCCCGGTAGCCGAGCCGCTCGACCATCCTCACCGTGACCTTGAGGTTCGCCGCGTTGTCCTCGACGACCAGCACCCGAGACCACTGGCGCGCGCGATCGGGCGGTCCAAGCTCGACGACCCCTGCAGGCTCATTCGTTCGCAGAGACCGCTCGGCGAGGAGTGTGTGGAGGACGTCGAACAGCTGCGAGGGTCGCACCGGTTTGACGAGCTCCGCATCGACACCCGGCACCGGGACCTCTGACTGGCCGGCGGAGGTGAGGAGGATCACCACCAGCTCTTTCAAACGCTCGTCCGAGCGGATCTCGCTCGCGACGGTCCGGCCGTCCATGCCGGGCATCATCATGTCGACGATCGCGACGTCGAAGCTGTCGTCGCCGCGGGCCGCGACCTGCATCTCCTGCAACGCCTCGCGTCCGCTCTCGAAGCTCCGCTCGCGCAGTCCCCACGACTTCAGATAGCGCTCGAGGATCGCGCGGTTGGTCCGGTTGTCGTCGACCACCGCTACGAACGTGCCCGCCAGGCTGACGTGAGGCTGCTGCGCCCGTCTCCTTCCCGCGGCTTCGCGAAACAGAGCCGTGAACCAGAACCGGCTGCCGGCGCCCTTCTCGCTCTCGACGCCTATCTCGCCGCCCATCAGCTGCGTGAGCATGCGTGCGATCGCAAGGCCGAGTCCTGTCCCACCGTGCTTGCGCGTAGTCGAGCTGTCGACCTGTGAGTAGGTCGAGAAGACGCGAGCCTGCTCCTCCGGGGTCAGGCCGATGCCCGTGTCCGAGACCTCGAAGCGGATCAAGATTCCAGGCCCGGTGCTGTCGTGCCGGCGCGCGCGAACCACCACCTCGCCGGAATCCGTGAACTTGATCGCGTTGGCCACGAGGTTGATGAGCACCTGACGCAGCCGGCCAGGGTCGCCGATCGCGTTCTCGGGAACCTGGTCTCCGACGTCGAGCACCAGCTCGATGCCCTTGTTGGCGGCCGCCTCCGCGAACAGCTCGACCGCTTCCTCCATCACGTGCTTGGGACTGAAATCGATCGTCTCGAGGCGAACGCGGCCCGCCTCGATCTTCGAGAAATCGAGGATGTCGTTGATGATCTCCAGCAGCGCGTCGCCAGAGGAGCGAACCGTATCGACGTACTCACGCTGCTCGGGCGTCAGCTCTGTATCCAGCAGGAGACCGGTCATGCCGATCACCCCGTTCATCGGCGTGCGGATCTCGTGGCTCATTGTGGCGAGGAACTCGGACTTCAAACGGGTCAGCTCCTGCAGCTCCTGGTTGCTTTGCGAAAGATCAGCGAGCAGCTCCGATTTCGCCTCCTCTGCGGCCGAGGCGGCGCTGCGGTTGGTGTCCAGCTGAATGACGACGCGGCGGACCAGCACCCCAAATGCGATGAGCAGCAGAGCCTCCAGCGATGCGGCCGCGGGGTCGCCTGCGGCGGGGTTGACCACGGTTACGAGGACCAGGTCGGCGACAGCGAGCGCGGCCCCTACCGCGAACTCGACCGTCGTGTAGTAGAGCGCGAGGAAGATCAAAGGAAGGAGCACGAAGGGAAACGCGCGGACGATGCTGAGCCCGAACTGGACCTCCAACGCGAACGCGACCGCCAGGCCGCCGATGGGAGACACGGCGTGCAGGTATCTCGGTATGCGTTCCCAGGGAAGCAGCACCAGCGCGCTCGCCAGGACGGTCAGCACGATGGAGATGCCCAGGCCGAACTCTGACATTCCCCAGAGGGGATAAAGAGCCATGGCAAACCCGACCACCACGGGCAGCGCGGTCACGCCGCCGCTGCGCGCGGGGATGTCGATCTGGGCCAGCGGCGCCAGGACGAGGATGACCCCGATCGCGGCCGCGCCCGCGAGCACTGGGGAGGCGACCACGCCCGCATAGCCGTGCAGGCTGACGAGACCGACGATGGCGAGCCCGAGGAAGGGGTAAACGCGGCGGCTCAGACCGTCGGCTTGGAGCGGCGTGGCGGGGGCGTTCAACTTCAACGGGCCGGTGGCTCAGCTTAAGGGCTTAAGGGGGGCTCGGGTGAATTGGGCGCAGGTACACTTGGCAGCCTGCGCACCTTCCATCCCGCCAGGGGGGGCGAGGTTTCCGAGGTGTTGCCAGCCGCCGATCCACGAAATGCCGCAAAGCCGTCGTGGACCGTGGGTCTGGTACGTGGAGCGACGCCCTTTTTCGCCATCGCCGCGGTCTTCGCCGTCCAGGTCGCGGCCGGCGCCGGCCCCGTGCTCGCCTTCCCGCTCTACCTGACGGTGATCCTCCTGACGGCGCTCCAGCTGAGCCGGTCGGCATCTCTCGGGACGGCCGTGCTGGCCGCGGTTGCGATCCTCACACCGTCGCTGGTCGGGGGCGGGCTCCCTGGCGACCTGACACCAGCCCTGCTGTTGGCGGTCGTGCTCCTTGTCGCGGCGGTCGCGATCACCGAGGTTGTGCGGCGGGTCCGTGCCACGGCGGAGCGCGCGAAACGGCAGTCGGACGAGATCGCGGCCAGCGAGGAGCGCCTCCGGCTCATGCTCGAGGCGGCGATGGTCGGCCTGGCCCTCATCGACGGCGAGGGGCGCTGGGTGCAGGTCAACGAACGGCTGGGGACCATCCTCGGCCGCCCGCTTGACGAGCTCCTGCAGCTGCCTCTCGAGGAGGTCACGGCTGAGAAGGACCGCCCCGTCCTAAGTGAAGCGCTCGCGCTGCTTCGCAGCGGCGACATCGTGAGGTGGGAGGCGGAGCTGAACCAGGTGCGGGGCGACGGCACCCGCGTGCCGGTCGCGATCGCGATCGGGGCCGCACCCGGACACGCCGCCGGCAAGTCGCTGCTTCTCGTCCAGGAGAGCGACATCTCGGTGCGCAAGCGACTCGACGGGCTTCGAGACTGCCTGGTTGCGGTGAGACACGTGATCGTCGCCGGCTTGACCTGGGAGCAAGCGGTGCCCCAGATCCTCAGCAGCATGTGCGCCTACCTGGACCTGGACGTGGCTCAGTTCTGGGCGGCGGATGCCGAACGGCAGGCGCTTCGCGTGCGGCACTACTGGCATCGCGATGCATCGAGCTTTGAAGCGTTCCGAGAAGCGAGCCGGGCGGCAGCCGTTCCGATGGGCGCCGGCCTGCTGGGTCGGGTCTGGCAGTCGGGCGTGGTGGCGGCCGTCGAGGACATGGCGGAAGCCAACGATTACGCGAGCGCCGTGGTCGCGCGCGCGGCAAGCCTCAGGTCGGTGATCGCCTTCCCGGTCGTCGACTCCGGCGTCGTGATCGGAGTCGTGGAGCTGCTGGCCGAGCACGCGCGCAGCGTCCAGGACGATGAGGTGACGATGCTCTCGACCATCGGCGTCGAGACCGGACAGTTCATCCGCCGCTCGGATACCGCGCAGGCGCTGCGACGCAGCGAGGCGGATCACCGCGCGATCTTCGAGCGCTCTCCGATCGGAATCGTCCGCATCAGTGGCGATGGCGACCTGGTCGAAGCCAACCCGGCGCTGCTCAGCATGCTCGAGCACGACCTGGATGCGATGCGCGCCAACGCGTGGCCCGACCTGCTACGCGCGTACGACCAGGCCGCGGCCCGCCAGCGCTTCGCGCCTCTGCTGGCCGGCATCACCTCAGGAGGAAGCGTGCAGGTGCGCGCCGCGACGGGCGGTGGGAAATGGTTGTGGCTGCAGCTGACCGCGACCTCGATTCCCGATTCGAACGGCCGGCCCGAGCATCTGCTCCTGATGATCGAGGACGTCACCGCCGTGCGCGACACCTCCGACCAGCTCGCCGAAGCGCTCGAATCCCAGCGCAACGCGAACGCCAACCTCGAGAAGCTCGACCGCACAAAGACCGAGTTCCTCTCGATCGTGAGCCACGAGTTCCGGACGGCCCTCACCGGTATACAGGGCTTCAGCGAGCTGATCCGCGACGGAGGGCTCGAGGCGGACGAGGTACGCGCTTACGGCGGCTACATATTCAATGACGCCGACAGGATCAACCGACTGATCGGCGACATGTTGGACCTCGACCGGATGGAGTCCGGCCGCATGAGCATGCGTTCCGGAGACGTCGACATCAACGAGGTTCTGACAGAAGCCATGGCGAGAGCCGGCACAGCGGTGGCCTCCCCGGTCGAGTTCAAAGCGGACCTCGACCCGCGACTGCCCATCGTTGTGGGCGACCGCGACAGGCTGATCCAGGTGGTCAGCAACCTCGTCAACAATGCGGTCAAGTACTCGCCGGACGGCGGCATGGTGACGCTCTCCACGCGTTCCGAGGGCGGATATGCCCTGGTCAGCGTGGCGGACACGGGCCTGGGCATACCACCGGACGAGATCGGACACGTGTTCGAGCGGTTCCGCCGGGTGCGCAGCGGTGCCGCACAGTCGATTCCTGGGACTGGCCTGGGCCTCACGATCGTTAAGCAGATCGTGGAGATGCATGGAGGCAAGATCTGGGTCGAGAGCGCGGTCGGACACGGGTCTGCTTTCCACTTCACCGTCCCCCTGGTGGCGGACAACGTCACACTGCAGCGGCGGCATGCCTGACGAGACGGCGACCGGAACGACAGGACCCTTCACGGTGCTGGTGGCGGATGACAACGACGTTGCGCAGCGCCTGTGCAAGCGCGTGCTCGAGAAAGCCGGCTACTCCGTGCTCATCGCGGCGGACGGGCTGCAGGCGGTCGAAGTCGCCCTGAATCAGCATCCGTCGATGATCCTGATGGACGTCGCGATGCCCGGGATAGACGGCCTCGAGGCCATGCGCCGTATCAAAGAGGCCGTGCCGACGATGCCGATCGTGATCGCCAGCGCGCACTCCATGGCGAGCGATCGTGAGCGCTTCCTCGCCGCAGGCGCGGACAACGTGCTCAGCAAGCCGTTCCGGCTCGCCGACCTCGTTGCGATCGTCGCGAAGCTCGCGCAGGAGCGAAAGTGAAAGACCTCACCGGGACTCGCATCGGCCAGTACGAGATCGTCGAGCGCCTGGGTGGCGGTGGGATGGCTGTCGTCTACCGAGCTGTCCAGCAGCCGCTTGGCCGCGAGGTTGCGCTGAAGGCGTTGTCCTCTGAGCTGTTCCAGGATGACGGGTTCGTCAAGCGCTTCGAGACCGAGGCCAAGACCCTGGCCAAGCTCGACCACCCCAACATCCTTCCGATCTACGACTTCGAGCTGACTGACGGAGTCGCGTATCTAACGATGCCGCTCATTCGGGGCGGCACGCTCAGAGACATCCTCAACCGCGGCCCGCTCGACACCCTCACCGCCTGGCGCTACCTGCGCGAGATCGGCGACGGGCTGCAGCACGCGCACGACGCGGGAATCGTACACCGCGATCTCAAGCCGACCAACGTGCTGATCCATGCGGACGGTCGCGCCATGCTGGCCGACTTCGGGTTGGCTCGCGGCGCCGGCCAGCCAACCCACCTGACCACGATCGGGCTCGCGATCGGAACGCCGGGCTATATGGCCCCGGAGCAGGTCATGGGCCACGACGTGGACAAGCGCGCCGACATCTATGCAATGGGCGTCCTGACCTTCGAGATGCTCACCGGCCGGCTTCCGTTCATCGGCTCAAACCGGATGGAAGTTGCGTACTCGACCGTCAACGCGCCGATTCCTTCCGCCGTCAAGTTGAACGCGGCGCTACCTGACGAGATCGACCAGCTGCTCGCGAAGGTGCTCGCGAAGGACCCGGCGCAGCGTCCGCAGACGGTGCGCGACCTGCTTGCGCAGATGGCCCGCCTTCCTCAGCGCCGGCAGCAGGTTGCTGCGCCTGTCGTAGCTGCACAGGGCGGCGTCGCGACGTTGTCGTCCCGTGCAGGCATCACGATCGAACCGGCGACCGCGGCCAACATGCGTGTGGTGGCTCCGGCGGCCCCCGCGCCACCGCCCCCGGCGTTGCACGGCTCGCCCATCCCAACTCCGACGGCCGTGGGTGGATCTGCGATCAGGACGCTCGAGCTGATGGGCGTACGCGCGTCGAGGGCGCGCGGCCGCTTCATCTTGAACTCGCACGTGAGCAACCTCGTGCACGTCGCGCGCGATGTGACAGGCGACCGCTGGCCGGAGATCGCTTACGCCGCTGGGCTCGTGCAGTACGTCGAGCAGGACCCGCCGCACGACGATCAGCTCTCCTCACCGGTGGAATCTCTCAGCCGTTTGAATGAAGCGTTCGAGACGGTCTACGGGCCCGAAGCCGAGGACATGATCCGCACCTGGGGACGTAGAGCCACCGAGCGCTGGCTCGCGGAGGGACGCCACGGAATGGGCGGGCCCCGGCGTCTGGTTCCCGGCCGCCAGCGCAAGCTGGCCGGAGTCGTGAAGGGTTTCACCGAGGCGATGGACAACGTGCGCGGCGAACACACGCACGCGTGGCTTCAGGTGGACGAGCACCAGTTCTGGCTTGTCAACTTCTCGAACATGTTCGCCCTGGGGCGTATCAAGACCGTGAAGTCGTGCCACATCTGGACTGCCAGCATCGAGACCATCCTGCGGTGGGCAGGCCTCGCCAACGACTGGTATGTGGAGGAGGTCGAGTGCGGCTCGGTGACGGGCACATTCGACTGCGTTTTCGCGATTCGATCGGTCGAAACCTAGTGACTTAAGTCACTCAGGATTTGTTTCGCCGGTTGTTACGCGCCTCGCGATAGCATCAGCTCTGCCGAATGGTTTCGGCATCTCCCATTACCCTCCCTCCTTTCTGAAGGTCCTCTGCCGACGGGTGGAGGACCTTCTCCTTTAACCCCAACCGGTGAGTGCTGCTACTCCCGCCTCAGGCGCTTTGCGCCACCTCCCCCTTGCGGGGGAGGAAGATTCCGTCATGCGATTCGCGATCGATGTCACGGCTTGTTGGCGGCCGCAGCGTGTTGGCATGACCACGGTCGCGATCGAGCTGTCGAAGGCGTTGGTCGCACACAGGGGAAAGGATGAGTTCGTCCTGTTGTGCAGCCGCGAACGTCCCGCCGCCCTTGTGGATCTCGAATGCGAGGCGGTCCTGTCGCCGTACCGCCACGAGGTCAACCTGAAAGCGCGATGGCTTCCGAATATCGAACCGCACCTGGAGGCAGACGCGATCCTCTATCCCTACTGGCCGAGCCCGCCGTTTCGACGCCACGAAGCGCCGCCGGCGGCCATCTTCGTCCACGACCTCGCCTTCAAGCTTCGCCCGCAAGAGGTGCCGTGGCAGCAGCGCGCTTACATGGGCACTGTCCTCGGACCGGCGCTGCGCCAGGCGGCCGCCGTGCTGGTGCCATCGGAGTCGACGCGCCGCGACCTGCTCGACCTGTACAGGGTTCCGGGCCTGGAGTCGAAGGTCGAGGTCATGGCCGAAGGTCTTCCGCCTGCGGTGGCCGCCGGTCCGCTGCCTGATGGAATCGAGCCCGGTTTCATTCTTTCTGTCGGCACGGTGGAACCTCGCAAGAACTACCCACGCCTGCTCGCGGCCTTCCGGCAGATGCGTGAAAGGCACGCGTCCTTGCCCTTTGTCATCAACGGACGCCCCGGCGTGCCGCAGCTCGTGATCGCGGGCCGACCTGGCTGGGCGTATGGCGACACGTTGGAACGGATCGCCGCGGAGCCCGGTGTTCGCTACCTCGGACATGTCGACGAGCCGACGCTGACCGCGCTGTACGAATCCGCATCCGTGCTCGCCTTCCCGAGCTTGTACGAAGGCTTCGGGCTTCCGTTGCTCGAGGCAATGTCACGCGGCGTCCCGGCCGTGGTCGGGGCGGCCGGCGCGCTGCCCGAGCTGGCTCTCGGCGCCGCGATCGCGGTGAAGCCGGATGACGTCGATGCGATTGCCGGTGCGCTGGAGCGGCTGCTCTCGGACGCGCAGCTTCGACAGAAGCTGGGCGAGGAAGGTAGGCGCCGCGCGACCGATTTCACGTGGGACCGGGCCGCGGAACAGACGCTGGCTGTTCTGCGCCGGATCGGAACTGCCATCCATCGTAAAGTCGCCTGATGGCAGATCGGATCCCGGTCGTTGTGTTGCTCGCGGGGACGCGGCATGACTACCTGCACCTGGCTCGCCCGCTGCTGAGGTCGCTCGAGGCGACGCACCACTTCGCGGTCGAGGTGGTGACCGAAACCGAGGGGCTGCCGCTGCACGGAGCGAAGGTGCTTCTCGCGGCGAGCGATCATGCGTTGCACGCCGGCCAGGCGGTGCAGCTCACCGATTTCGTGCGTGCGGGCGGCGGCCTCGTGCTTCTTCACGGCACGCTTGCCGCCTGGGTCGAAGGCGGCGAGCTCTCTGAGCTCGCGCGTTGGGCGCCGAGCGGGCCCGGCCCGCTGACGGAGCTTGTCATCCGGCCGGATCCGTCGAACAGCGTGACCTCACGACTTGCCGGCAGCTCTGGAGCCGAGCTCAAGGTTCACGACGAGCTGTACTTCTCCGAAGGACCGCCTGCCGACGCGGCGGTGCTGCTTCGGGCGAGCTGGCGTTTCACGGACCAGGTCGTGGCGTACGAGCGGCGCGTCGGGGAAGGACATTTCGTCCATCTCGGACTCGGCCACGATCCGTCCACGTATGAGCTGGAAGGATTTCAAAAGCTCGTCCAGCGGACGCTTATGTTCGTGGCGGGCCGCGAGGCCGCAGCCCCAGTCGGTGTCGGCCTGATCGGCTACGGCGCAATTGCCCAGGCGCACGCCGCCTCGATTACCGCCACGCCGGGCTTGCGCCTGGCGGGGGTCTGCGACATTTCTGAGGAGCGCCGCGCGCAGGCCGCTCGCGATTGGTCAGTGCGGACGCACGCCCGCACCGAGCAGCTGCTCGAGGACTCTGAGGTGGGGCTGGTCGTGGTCGGAACCCCCCCCAGCATCCACTCTGACTCGGTGATGGCGGCGCTGCGCGCGGGCAAGCACGTCGTGTGCGAGAAGCCGTTCGCGCTTCGTGTGGAAGAGGTCGATCGCATGATCGATGCCGCGGCCGCGCGCGACCTGGTGCTGACCGTTTTTCAGAGCCGCCGCTGGGACCCCGATTACCTCGCGCTTCGCGACGTCGTGCGTTCGGGACGAATCGGCGAGGCGTTCTACATGGAGTCGTTCATCGGCGGCCATGACCATCCCTGCGATTTCTGGCACAGCCACGAGCCGATCTCCGGCGGAACGATCTACGACTGGGGCTCGCATTACTTCGACTGGATCCTGCAGCTGTTCCCCAATCCGGTACGCACCGTTTCCGCGCATGCGCACAAGCTGGTGTGGCATGACGTCACCAACTCCGACCAGGTGCGGGTGGACCTGAGCTTCGCGGGTGGCGCGCAGGCGAGCTTTCTGCAATCGGACATCGCGGCGGCGCGCAAGCCGAAGTGGTACGTGCTCGGTACGCAAGGAGCGGTCGTCGGCGAGTGGCGGGCGGAGCCGGTGCCGGCAGACTTCCCGGCGCGGGTGAAGGTGTTTCGACCCACTGCCGGCGGGTCCAACGAGGAACTGCTGGCGCTCGCGCCGCGCGACGACCACGGGTTCTACAGGAACCTGGCGGATCACCTCGCGTGGGATGAGGCGCTGGCCGTGACGCCCGAGCAGGCTCGCCGCACGGTGGCCGTCATGGAAGCGGCCTCACATTCGATCGCCCGCGGCGGGGCACAGATCGAGGTGGACATATAGCCAGCCGGGTGGGGTGGGGGGTCCTCGGCGCCGCTCGCATCGCGGGTGCTGCGGTGCTGCCGGCGATAGCGGCATCGAGCAATGGACGGGTGGTCGCAATTGCGAGCCGGGATCCGGAGCGCGCCAAGCGGATGGCCGGCGGGTTCGACGGTGCGCGGGCGGCCGAGTCGTACGACGAGATGCTGGCGGACCCGGAGATCGACGCGGTCTACATCCCGCTTGTCAACAGCGACCACGGGCCGTGGACGCTGCGCGCCCTGGAGGCGGGCAAGCACGTGCTGTGCGAGAAGCCGCTGGCTATGAATGCGGCGGAGGCTGAGGAGATGGCCGACGCGGCAAAGCGCGCAGGCAAGCACCTGATGGAAGCGGCAATGTATCGGTTCCATCCCCGGACGCGGGCTTTCATAGACACGCTCGCCGACCCGATCTACGTTCAGGCTAGTTTTGGGTTCACGCTCAAGAACGAGACGGATTACAGATTCAAATCGGCCATGGGTGGGGGTGCGCTGCTCGACGTCGGCTTTTACGTCGTGAGTATCGCGCGCTGGATTCTCGGCGAACCTTCAGACGTGCTGGCGCGGTCAACGCTGCGCGATGGAACGGACATGACGACCAGCGCGCTGCTCCGGTTTCCTGGCGGCGCGACAGCCGCGTTGTGGGCGAGCTTTGAGTCTGCGGAGGACCAGGAGCTGACCGTGGTCACGCGCCAGGGTGCGCATCGCCTCGCCCGGCCGTTCAACTGGCCTGACGAAGTCGATCAGTACCAAGTCATGGTCGAGTCGTTCGCCGATAGCGTGCTGCACGACCGGCCTGTGGCGATCCCTCTCCGCGAGTCGATCGCGAATATGAGAGTCCTCGACCGGATCCGCGAGGCCGCCGCTACTCGGTAATCACCGCCTTGAAACGCGCGTTTTCGCGGAGAGGTGCGAAGTCGCGATCGGTGGCCGCGACCAGCCTCGCGTCCGGCCGCATCGGGAGCGCCTCTTCGAGCAGCGCCAGCGCGTCGTCGGTGCGGCCCTGGGCCACCCGCACCCCGGCCAGGTCGTAGAGGGTTGCCCCGAGGATGTGCGCCGGCGCGCCGACGGCGCGCATCTCGGAGGCTCCCTCCTCCACCAGGCGCTGGAAGGCCGCGCCGTCGCCGTTCTCTCTCATGTACTCGCCGATGTGGTTGCGCGGGTGGAGGTAGCTGTTGCGCAGCAGCGCTTCTCCAGTCGTGTTCGCGGTGAACCACTTGAACGGACGATCGCCCAGCTCGCCGGCCAAAGCGATCAGCTCCGTGAGCAGCTTCTTCGACCGAGCGGCTGCGTCCGCCAGCGGCGTGCCAATTCCGCTTGCAAGCTCAGCGTCGTTGACCTCGTCGATGCTTTCGGGCGGTGCCGTGTAAGGGCGGGCCTGGCGGAACTCGAGGAGCGCGTCGCGCAAACGTTCTCGCCACATGCTGATGTGGAACATGACCAGGGCCGCGGGCCAGCCTTTGGGCTGCGTCTCGGACTGGAGCGCCTCGTCGACGAACTCATGCTCCAGGTCGAGCTGTGACTCGAGCGCCTTGAGGACGTCCGAGTCGGTCATCGGATCAGGCGGATGTCAGGTCAGAGGTGCCGGAACCTTTGATCGTGATCGGTCCGCTGAAGCCCGGCAGGCCGGAGCTCGCCGACGCACCCATGTTGAGCGTGCCGTTGTTGGTTTCGGTGGAATGCGTTTTGAGCAGGCGGTGAGTACTCGGATCGATCCACGTCGTGACGTCCGAAGTCACTGTCCCTTTGATCGACAGTCCCCCTGGCGCGGAAGCCGCGGCCCCTGTTGCCGGCGCCCCGAGCGTCATGTCCATCGAACCAATGCTTGTGGTCTCGACGACGGCCGCGTTGACCCCCTGGATCGATTCGTTGCGCAAGTACTTGCTTTGACTGGTCATGTGAACCGTGCCGGTCCCGCCAGGATTCGCCTGGTCATAGCTCTTGGACCATGTATCCCCCGGCCTCACCGCGCTGCTCGGCAGAACCGCGGAGACGAAGAAACCTCCACCCAGGCCCGAGAACACCAGGAAGGGATCGGCGCTCGCAAATTGGTGCCCGTCCATGCTCAGGACCCGTCCGTCGGCCGCGACGGTGACGTCCAGGGTGGTGTCAGGGATGCCCGTGGTGGTGTTGGTGACGCCCGCGGTTGAGCTCTTGACGTTGTAGTTGCCGAGCGTGATCGCGAGGTCAGCGGTTCCCGATGAGTCCACAGATTTGACCTTGACTGTCTCGGTCGCGGACATTTCGATGTCAGCCGGAACCGTCATTCCGCTCGTAGCCAACGTCTGCTTGGTGGTCGATTGAAACGAGTATTTGAAAGTGTCGCCGCTGTGGTAGCCGAGTGACAGCGTCTGCGCCTGCGCAGGAACAGCGCCACAGGCAAATGCGAAAAGCACCACGAGGATCAGCCGCTTCATCGACGAAACAGTACGACTACGGTGTCGGCTTGGCGGCGGTTTCCAGCGATTCGGTGGGTGCGGTCAAAACGGTCGACGAGTCGGGAGGGTGCGCGACCGAGATCGGGATGAGCTGGCGGAAGCCGGACAGAGAGTGGATCCAATCGGCCAGCATCTTCTTCGCCAGGACGCTGCCGGTGCGACTCAGGTGCTCCTCGATCAGCGCCCTCAGCTCGGGAGCGTTCTCGGACGGGACCTCGCGCGCGACGACGCTGTCGGCGTTGAGCTGGTTCCACGAGGTTACGTATGCGACCCCGCCGGTCATGCCGGCGCCGGCGTTCCATCCCACCGGGCCCAGCGCCACGGCCACCCCTCCCGTCATGTACTCGCAGAAGTGGTCGCCTGCGCCCTCCACGACCGCGGTGGCCCCCGAGTTGCGCACGCAGAACCTCTCCCCGACACGACCCGCCACGAAAAGACGCCCGCCGGTCGCGCCATAGGCGATCGTGTTGCCGGCCAGCACCGGATCGGTCGTCGCGTCGCCGGCAAACGGCCGGATCGCGATCACACCGCCACCCATCCCCTTGCCGACGTAGTCCTGCGCCTGGCCCTCGAGGCTGAGCTCGATCCCCTCGTCGAGGAAGGCGCCGAAGCTCTGGCCGGCGCTCCCGATGTACTGACGGGAGTCGCCGTTCTCGAGAGACGCCCCAACAGTCCTCTTCGAGTTGTCGATGGGTCCACTCGGCGGCGCCGGCGCGGTGGGGTCGCCGTTGCGGGCCGTGATCCGCCGGCGCGGGAGGTCGCGATCCGTCTGCGCAAGGACATAAGAGAGGTCGAGCTTGGCTTCCGAGTCCTGCTCGAGCAGCTCGGAGCGGCCGACGACCTCCTGAAGCGAGCGTGCTCCCAGTCGCGCCAGGTGCTCGCGGACCTCCTCGGCGATCAGGAACAGGTAGTTGACGACGTGCTCCGGCCGTCCTTCGAACTTCGCCCGCAGGTCTTCTCGCTGCGTGGCGATTCCGGTGGGGCATGTGTTGAGGTGGCACTGCCGCGCCATGTCGCAGCCGAGCGCGACGAGCAACCCGGTGCCGAATCCGAACTCCTCCGCTCCAAGCAGCGCGGCGATCACGATGTCGCGGCCATTGCGCAGGCCGCCATCGGTGCGAAGGCTGACGCGCTCGCGAAGCCGGTTCGCCACCAGCACCTGTTGGGTCTCGGCCAACCCGAGCTCCCACGGCGCGCCGGCGCTCTTGATCGAAGACAGGGGTGAGGCACCCGTGCCTCCGTCGTGCCCGGAGATGAGGATGTAGTCGGCTTTCGCCTTGGCGACGCCGGCGGCGATGGTTCCGACGCCCACCTCGGACACGAGCTTGACGCCGATTCGCGCGCGCGGGTTGACCGTTTTGAGGTCGTGGATGAGCTGCGCGAGATCCTCGATCGAGTAGATGTCGTGATGCGGGGGAGGTGAGATCAGCTGCTGGCCCGGCTGGGCGTGGCGCAGGCGGGCGATCATGCTCGTCACCTTCATGCCCGGCAGCTGGCCGCCTTCGCCTGGCTTCGAGCCCTGGGCGATCTTGATCTCCAGCTCGTCAGCGCGCTTCAGGTAGCGCGGGGTGACGCCGAACCGGGCGGAGGCGACCTGCTTCACGCGATTGTCGCGACGAGTGTCATGGTCGTCGTCGTAGGTGTCAGGATCCTCGCCGCCCTCGCCCGAGTTGGAGCGCGCGCCGACCTGGTTCATGGCGATCGCGAGCGCCGCGTGAGCTTCTGGAGACAGCGCTCCCAGCGACATCGCCGTGCTGACGAATCGCTTGACGATCTCGCTCGCCGGCTCCACCTCATCGATCGGAATCGGGTTTTCCGACTCATTGATCCGGATGAGCTCGCGCAGGGACTGCGGCTGCCCCATCGACGAGAGACGGCGCCACTCGCGATACGCCTCCTGGTCTCCGGTTTGGGCGGCCTTCTGCGCCGCGCGCACCGCGAGCGGGTTGTAGGCGTGGTGCTCGCCCAGCTTGCGGAAGCGGACGCGTCCGTGGTCCGGCAGCGCTTCCGGGCGCGTGCGAGCCATGCGTTCGAGGTCTGCCAGGTCGGCGCCGCCGATGCGCGACGGCACCGCTGGAAAGCACAGCTCCATCACCTCGGCGCCGAGCCCGAGCGCCTCGATGACCTCGCCGCCGCGATAGCTCATCACGCACGAGATGCCCATCTTTGCCATCACCTTCAGCAAGCCGGCCTCGAGCGCCTTGCGGTACCGGACCACGCCGTCGGGTGAATTTGCGCCCTGCGCGCGCCCGGCAAACTCGGCGGCGGTCGCGAACGCAAGGTAAGGGTGCACGCCGGTCGCGCCGACGGTGATCAGGCAAGCGACGTCGTGGACGTCGACCGCATCGCCGGCAATCGCGACGATGTCCTTGTACATCCGCTGACCAGTCGCGAGCAAGTGCTCGTGGACTGCGCCTACTGCGAGCGCCATCGGAATCGGAAGTCGTTCGGGGCCTGTCCTGCGATCGCTGAGCGCGATGACGCCGACTGCTTCGCCGGCCTCGCGCCGCAGCCGAACCAGCGCGTCGTGCAGCGTTTCGTCCGGGGCGTACGTGGCGTCGAGTACGGTCGCCTCTTCGAGCACGCGAGCGAGCTCGGCGGCCCCGAGCACGGGCGAGTCGAGCTCGAGCAGACTGGGTTCCACGAACTCAGAGGCCGCGCCGTGAGTTCGCGGGGAGCCCGTTTTCGCATCGGTCGGGACCGCGGGGTGGTGCAGGCGCCGGAGCTCGCGGTCGACGCCACCTTCCGGCTCGAGCGTGCCGCGCCGCGGTCCGAGCAACACTCGCAGCGACATGACGGCCTTCTCGCGCAACGGGTCGATGGCGGGGTTTGTCACCTGCGCGAATCGCTGGCGCAGGTAGCCGTAGATGCGGCGTTGCGTGCGGCCGAGCGACGCGATCGGGATGTCGTCGCCCATCGAGTACACCGGCTCGGCGCCGGTCTCCGCCATGGCCTCGACGACGAACTTGACGTCCTCCGCGCCCCAGCCGTGGAGGCGATGATGCAGGGGAAGGTCTTCGAGCGGGTCCAGGTTGATGTGGTGCCGCTCGACCGGCACGAGGATGCGGTCGGCGAGCAGGCCGTAGTCGTGCCGCGCGGCGGCGCGCTCCTTGGCCTCGTCGTTGCGAAGCAGCGAACCGTCACGCGTGTCGACCAGCAGCATCTGGCCGGGTCCAAGCCTGCCCCGTTCGACGACCGACTCCGGCTGCATCGTCACGACTCCGGCCTCGGATGCCGCGGCCACGAGGCCGTCGGAGGTGCGCTGCCAGCGCAGGGGTCGCAAACCGTTGCGATCGAGCGCCGCGCCCACCACGAGGCCGTCGCTGAACGCGAGCGCCGCGGGGCCGTCCCATGGCTCGAACCGGATCGACTGGTAGCGGTAAAAATCGCGCACCGCGGCGGCGAGGTCTCCGCGTCCTTCCCATGCGTCGGGGACCAGGCTCATCAGCGCTTCGGACACCTCCCAGCCCCGGTTCACCAGCAGCTCGAGCGCGTTGTCCAGCGACGCCGAGTCGGATCCTTCGGGCCAGATCGCGCCCTGGAGGTCTGGCTCGAGCTCGGCTTCGCGCGCGCGCATCCAGGCGCGGTTCCCCGTGATGGTGTTGATCTCGCCGTTGTGGGCGAGCATCCGGAACGGCTGTGCAAGCCGCCAGTCGGGCATCGTGTTGGTCGAGTACCGCTGGTGAAAGACCGCCAGCCGGCTCTCGCACGCGGGATCCTGCAGGTCGAGGTAGAAGTCGGACAGCCGCGTGCCTGCCATCAGTCCCTTGTAGACCAGGGTTCGGCTCGAGCAGGACGCGAGGTACATATGAACTCCGTCCGCCTCGGCTCGGCGCTCGGCGCGGCGGCGCGCCACGTACAGGCTGTGCTCCCAGGCGTCGGGATCGAGGTTCGGCTTTGCGATGAGGCCGTGCCAGATCGCAGGCTGCGAGGCGAGAGCGCGTTCGCCGAGGCTTGCCGAGTCGACCGGCACCCTGCGCCACTCGACCACTCCGAGGCCGCTGTCCGCGATCGATTCGGCGACGACCTCCCGTGCCCTTTCGTCCCACTCGAACAGCGCGGCGACGGCGAAGTCGCCTCCGAGGAGGCGGCGCGGGACCTGGATCAGCAGCCCGGCGCCGTCACCGCTCTTGCCGTCCGCGTCCAGCCCGCCCCGGTGCGCCAGCCGGGCGAGAGCCTGGACGCCCAACGCCACCGCCCGATGGCCGAGCTCGGGAGCCGCGACAAAGCCCATGCCGCAGGCGGCCCGGCTGGTGGGCACCTCCCCCGGCCAGGCAAGGCGTGAAGGACGGAGCGCTGGGGGCACTGGATCGAAGGTAGTTCAGGTGGCCCCGACCGAGCTAGTGGATCGACACCAAAAGAAATACCGAGCCGTTATGCGGTTGTCACAGGCTCTAGAAGCCCAGCAAGGCCTGGACCCGCAGCGCGACTGCGAGGTTCAGCCGCGTTTCCGGGTCCTCGAGATCGACGCCGCTGATCTCGCGGATCCGGTCGAGCCGGTAGCGGAGGGTGTTGGGGTGGACGCGCAGCTTCTGCGCCGCCTGCTGCTGCTCACCGGTCTCGAGGTAGGCGCGCAGAGTGGCGACCAGGCTTCCCTTACGCAAGCGGTCGTGCTCGATGAGGGGCCCGAGGTGCCGGCGGCTGTAGTCCACCAGGCGCTCGTCGGTGACCGCGGCCAGAAGGCCGGTCAGGCCCAGCTCAGGCACGGCGATCACCTGGCTCCAACGCTTGAAGCGGGCGAGCGAATCCATCACGGACGTAACCTCGCGCAGCCCACCGGCCACGCCGGTGGGCGCCTCCGTCGGGCCGCTGAAGCCGACCGAGATCGTGAACCCAGGCTTCCACTCGGCGATTGCTTGCTGTATCTGGAGCCCGAGGGCGTGGGCCCGGACCTGGTAGTCGACGACCTCGGATCCGAGCGGAAGGAGCGCCACGACCTGGTCCGAGCGCCCCTGGACCAGCGCCCGCGGGTAGCTGATCCGCACCACCCCGGTCACACGGCGCAGGAACTCGCGCTTCAAGGCCTGGATCGCGTCCTCGGAGATCTGGCGCGCACGGTTGAAGCCGCGGAAGTCGTCGATGTCGACCAGCATCACCACGTGGCTGCCGTGCAGCGGGTACCCGAGGTGGCGGGCGCGCCTTTGGGCCGCGGCTTCGTCGCCGTACGTGCCGTGAAGGAGGTCTTCGAGGTACTCGCCTCGCACCCGGCCCTCGACCTCCGAAAGCTCGCGTTCCTTCGCCACGGAGAGGGCGAGGACCAGGGCGGCCTGCTCGATCGCCATGAAGGCGAGCTCCTCGTTGTGAGGAGGGTGGTCGAGGATCGAGATGTAGCCGAGCACCTGGCCCGCGGCCAGGATCGGGGCGATCAGCCGCTCGCGTGACATGCCGAGGTGGGGGAACGCGGGGACCTTGACGGGCCCGCGGCTGGCCTCGACCTCGCGGAGCATGCGCTGGATCTGGGGGTCGAACAGCACGCGCTGGGGGGTGCCCTGCTTGAGGATGGTCTCCTTGCGGTGGGGGTCGGCGCTTCCGCCGGCGTGGGCCAGCAGGTGGAAGCTCGCATCCTCGACCGTCACGGCGCTCTCCAAGAGGTCGGCCAGCGTGCGGCAGATCTCGTTCACGCCCTTGCCGTCGAGGACGAGCTCGGTGAAGCGACGGTGGATCTCGATCGAACGCTTGAGGCGCCAGTGCTCGGCGTTGATGATCCTCTCGAGAAGGGGCGCCATCAGGTCGATCAGCTGCACCCCGGCAGCGACTGTGAAGAGGGGGACTTTGAGACGGTCCGCCTCGCTCAGCATCTCGGCCGGGAGCTTGCGCAGGTAGGGCAAAGGCCTGACCACCAGGCCGACCCCGCCTGAATCGGCGATCCGCCCGACGAGGCGGATCTGGGCTTCGGCGTCGTCTTTGATCGGAAAGCCGGTGGTGAACATGAGATCACCGGCGCGGGGCACGATCTCGGGCGTCTCCATCAGCCGGACCCACTCGATGGGCTGATCGAGGCCGTCGGCGCCGGCGACGAGCTTGGCGCCCGCAAGGACCGAGCGCATGGCGTCACGCACGGTGGGGCGTGGTTGGAGCTCGGTTTCGGCCGCCTTCTTGGTCGCCATATCCAGAGGATAGGGTGTGGGCCGAGGACAAGCAATCGCGCTTAAGGGTTGTGGCGCGATCACTAGGAGGATCACAACGCACCGCGTAACCTCGTGTCATGACCCACGACGAGGCGCCGGCATGCGAGCGGCACGACTCGGACGTGCCGATGCGGTTGCGCACGATGCATTCGGACGAATCCCGGCCTGAGGTGGTGGTCGGGTTGTACGAGTGCCCGGAGTGCGGCCACGAGCGACGGCTGCCGATCCGGACGAGCGACGCGGCCTAGCTAGCGCGCAGCTCCGGAGCCCGGCACAGCCGCGACGTGATCGCGGCGGTGATCAGCCCAGCGCTGATCGCGTCGGGAATGTGGTGGAAAGGCCGCATCCCGTTCGCATTTGCTTCTCTCACGACAAACTCCGCCTGGTCTTCTCGAACTCGTCCTGGCTGATCTCGCCCGCCGCCAGCCGGCGGCGCAGTGTCTCAATGGCCGGGTCGCGGCCCTGGGAACCGGTGAATCCGCGCACCACCAAAAGCAGCAAAGCGATTGCGCCGACCGTGACGAACAGCATTATCGGCAGCATCCAGGACCAGCTCAATCCGTCGTAATAACCCCACATCATTTCAATCACCGCGGTCATATCCCGAGGTCGCTAGGCGGGCGGGGCTGTGAAATGGAACGTCAGCGTGGACCCGGCGCCGGTGACGTTGGCGCAGCCGGCTCCGCTTAAACCGACCGCCCAGGTCACGACGCCCTCAAAGTCGCCAATCTCGTCGGCCTGCAGAAGTCGTGGTCCGCTCGAGATGATCGAGACAGGTCCGGCATAGTTGCGCATGTCACCCCGGAATCCGCGGAGCACGATGGTGGCGCCCGCCGAACCGGCAAGGTCAACCGGCTTGCCGCTGGGATCCTGCGAGAAGTGCGTGTCCGTCTGAGTTGTGACCTCGAAGGCGGGTGTGCCCTGGTCGAACGTCAGGGTGAAGGTGTCGCCGGCCGCAACCGCCGACACGATCGGTGGGGTCGTGCTGGTCCTCGAGTCCGGGCCGGGCCAGGATGCCGAAGCAGCGCCACCAGAAATGCATGCCAGGGGCGAGGGACTGGGTGCCGGCGTTGGCGTTGCCTGTGAGTTGCCGCTCCCACCTGAAGAGCCACACGCCGCAAACAACATAGCCATCGCAACAATCGCGCCGATCTTCGTGCCAACAACAGGGGCGGGTTTGCGATCCGCCCCTGTCGCCTTGAAGGGGTTCATGCGGTGGGCGCGAGAGGCCGTGGTTGCTGCGCCGGGGTGAAAGCGTTGAGCTGGCGGTACGGCATGCCGTCTGGGGCCGCGATGACGTATGCGACCATCGCAACGAACCCGATCGGCGCGAAGGCGAAGCTCAGCAGCCCGCCCAGCAGGAGGACCAGGAACCAGGCCTTGCCGGGCACTCCGTAACTGTTTACCAGACCACCGATCCACGCAGCAAACTGAACCAGGCTCCCTACCAGTCCAATCACGCCGCCGGCGACGATCAATCCGATCGTGACCCAGAAGAAACCGTTCATGTTGGGCACGAAGTTGAAGTTGTTGGTGCCGGCGATTTGCGTAAACGTGCCCCCGTAACCGAGCATCAGAAATACGCCCACGATCGCCACCACTATCCCAGCCGCAAAAGCAACCAGCCCGCCGATCCAGACCTTCGTGATCATCAATTTCGTCATGTAGATCACCTCCGAGTGCAGCATCACCCCGCCGCGCCGGAGCCGCCAGGGCCGTCGGGCCTTGCAGGCGGGTGACCATCGACCATGCATTCGCCGAGTGCTGGGTCGCGGGTCCGCTGACCTAGGAGGTGATTACGCCGGCACGCATCGAAGAACGCCACCAGGCGACGCCGATCGCCGCAATGCAAGCAGCGAGCACCAGGTAGAAGGCCCAGGCCAGGCTGCCGAGTCCGGCAAGTACCACCATCTCCACTGCGACCCAGCCGACCGAAGGGGTGTCGATTGTCGAGGTACAGAACGCGCCTAACGGAGCGGATGCACGCCGCAATGGTCCCCAACGGGTGATGACGATCGACTCTGTTCATCTCGGCGCCGGGGCGAGCAGGCTGGATGCAGAAGGGAAACGGCATGACTCCTCGGGGAAATTGGGATCGGTCGACGCTGGATTACGCGCTGGGCATCGGCATTGCAATCGGCGCGGCCCTTGGAATGCTGTTCGGCCTATTGCTTGGCAACATCGCGATGGGCACCGCAGGCGGCGTCGTCGCGGGTCTGCTGGTGGGATTGGCCATACAGGCTCGAGCATTCGCCAAGGACGAAGAGCCTGGACCGGAAGCGCGGTCTCGCCGCGGCGGCTCAAAGCAGGAGGAGGAGAGGTGAGCTATGCGTCGGAGGAGGGCAGATCCTTAGGTCGAGCCGGTGCGAGTGCGGCTTCGCCGGCCGTGCTCCCGCTCAGCGAAGAACAATGTTGGAAGCACCTGCGCGGTCAGCAGCTGGGCCGGTTGGCGATCGTCGCGGCGGGTCGCCCGGACATATTCCCCGTCAACTATGCGGTCGGTGAGATGTCGATCGTCTTTCGAACCGCACCAGGCACCAAGCTCGTATACGGTCCAGATTCGGTCGCGTGCTTCGAGATCGACGGCTACGACCCGCACGCACGCGAAGGCTGGAGCGTCGTCGCGGTCGGACACCTCGAGGAGATCACCGACGCGAGAGATGCGCGGAGCGTGGCCTTGCGCCAGCTCCGGGTCGACCCGCTCGCGCCGGGCGCCAGATTTCATTGGGTCGCGCTCCACGCCGGACAGGTCACAGGCCGTCACTTCGCTTCTGGCTGGATCATTCCCGGCGGCTTCCTGGGGTAGCGTCGAGCGCACCCACGATATGGCGACAAAGCGCTCTGGCATAAGTCGGATCGTCGTCGGCGTGGACGGCTCCGAGCACGCGGATGCGGCTGTCGGTTGGGCGGTGCGGATGGCCAGAGGCATGGGGTCCGAAGTGGTTGCGGTATTCGCGATCACCCCACCTTTCTACCTCGACACCGGGTTCATGACTGCGGTCGCCCCACCGCAGTTCGACCCGGAGTGGCGAACCGAGATGCAAAAGGAGTTCGAAGGGACGTGGTGCCAACCCTTGAGAGACGCGGGAGTCCAATACCGCGCGGTGATGGAAGACGGACGGCCGGCATCGGTGATCGCGAAGGTCGCGGACGGCATCGATGCTGACGTGATCGTGGTCGGTCGCCGAGGAAGGGGTGGGGTCGCGGAGCTGGTGCTGGGCAGCGTGAGCCACGAGCTGGTCCTGCACTCCAGGCGACCCATCCTGTTGATCTCAACTGCCCAGCAGCCGCGACACGAGCAGGCGGCGAACTAGCGCGAGTCGGAATCAGCTCACCAGCTCTCGCCGATCGGCAGGTCCAGCGGCCACGGTGTCAAAGCGAGTAGGTCACGGGCTGAAAGGAAGCCGATCAGCCGGCCTCCGTCGGTCACCGGAATGTGCCGCACGCGATGCTTGACCATCATGGTCGCCGCCTCGGCAGCAAGTTTGCCTGCCTCGATGGTCAGCGGATCGTGAGTCATGTACTGCGAGACATGCGTGGCCGCGGGGTCGCGGCCGTCCGCGATCGCACGCATGAGGTCCCGCTCGGTGACGATGCCGACGATTGCATCTCCGTCGAGCACCGCCAGGGCGCTGGTCCGGTGGGCGCGCATCTCGGCGGCGGCGGCAACAAGGGACTGCCGCGGGTCGGCGCACACTGTTGACCTCCCCATCAGCTCACGAACCGTCACACTCGCGGCCGGGTGGTCGACTCGACGCACTACTCTCATCGCAACCTGACCCTATGCCCTGCCCGGCGCCGCTCCCAGGGGAGCCTGACCCATGACCCGGGGGCCGAAGGTCCTCAATCCTGCGAATCGACGTCGGGGGGCGGCTCCAGCGGCCATGAGTTGCCGGCCTGACGTGGCCCCACCACTGCAGGCGTGCCGTCAACGCTCAATTCATATTCAACGGTCGGCGGCTCCTCCAGCATCTTCCGGGCCGGGCAGGACCTCATAGCGTCCAGCACTTCGTTCCTGGCGCTCTTGCTGATCACACCTGGAACTCGGATGTCGATTCGAATTGAGCTGACGCGGCGGCCTTGGGAATCCCATTCGAAGTCGGCTCCAACCTCCATGGGCTCGAACCTCTCGCCGATGGCCGCCAGGCGCTTGACGGCCTGGTCGGCAGCGCATGCGGCAAGGCCGGCGACCACGAGCTCCGTAGGCGTTGGGCCCTCATCATCACCCCCCGCCGTGACCGGTTCGTCGGAGATCAGCGCGTAGCCGCGTACCCGGATGTCGAAACTCTGGCCGTGGCGGTGTTTGACGGTGATTCTTGCCAATGCAATTAACTCCACCGTTCAGGCTCGGCTTGCGGGGACCTCGTTGCCAGTGTCCAAGGGCCCGTGGCGACCAGGTATTTGGGCCCTATGGTGCGGGCCGTGGAACTGCCAGCCTGACCTGAGAGACGAAGATGCTGGACCTCATCACCATCGGCGATCCCACGATCGACACCTTCCTCAAGATCCACGACGCACATCTCGCACTTACTCTGCAGCCAGGCCAGACGCAGCTCTGCATCGACTACGCAGACAAGATCCCGGTGGACGAGCTTCACCATTCGGTTGGCGGCAGCTGCGTCAATGCGGGGGTCACGGCAGCCCGGCTGGGCTTGCATGTGGGGGTTTACGGCGTTACCGGCTCCGACGCTGAAGGCGATTCGATTCGGGTCGACCTGGAAGCCGAACGCATCGACACGTCACTCCTGGCGCGCGACCACAGGCACACGACCAACGCCAGCACGGCCCTGGTGTACCGCGGCGAGCGCACGCTCTTCGTCTGGCACCAACCGCGGAGCTACCACCTGCCCGACCTCCCCCGAACCGCCTGGATCTACTTCACATCAGTCGGGCCTCATGGGCCGGCCGTCAACCGGCTGCACAAAGCCCTCCTCTGCCATCTGGAGCGCAATCCCTGCCGGCTCGCTTTCAGCCCTGGTACGCATCAGCTCCGGATGGGCGCGCGTGCACTGTCCCCGCTGCTGAAGGCGAGCGATCTGCTGCTGCTCAACCGCCACGAGGCGCGCGAGCTCACGCATGTCGAGGATCAGCCCAAAGCGCTGCTCGAGGCCCTCCACCGCCTGGGACCGAAGACAGTGGTTATGACCGATGGGACTCACGGCTCCTTTGCCTTCGATGGGGATCTGTACCTGCGGACCGGGGTGCTACCCCTCCCGGTGGTCGACCGGACAGGCGCGGGCGACGCCTACGGAGCCACGGTCATGGTCGCCGTCGAGCTAGGTCTGCCGCTTGCTGTGGCGATGGCATGGGGGACCGTGCAGGCAGCACACGTCGTCGGGGTGTTCGGGGCCACGCCGGGTCTCTTGCGGCGCCGGCGCCTGCAGGCCGCCGTCAACCTGCATCCTGAGCTCGTCGCCGAGGAGTTCTGAGCAAAGGGCGGCAACGGTCGGTCGCGCTTCGGAGACGATTACGGTCGCTTCGAGCGTTTGGCCGCCGCCCTCGTGGAACCAACCGCCTGCCAGTAACCGACGTTCGGGCCCTGCACGCCGGCAGCCCTGTCGTGGGCTCCCTCTGCCGGCTCTTCACGCCGGCGCCGATTCGCCTGCTCAGCCTTCGCTGAGTTCCGGGACTTCGACGGCTTCTCGTTCATGGCTCTCCTCCTCCGGATGAATCTGCATCCGTCGACAGCGACTCGAGGCTCGCGATGTAGTCCGCGATTTCGACCTCGGACGCCCCGGCCGCCCGGAGGTCTCGGACATGCTCGAGCGCTTCCTGGCGCAGGCTCGCCACGAATGCGTCGATTTGCGCCTCAGTTGCCCCGTCGGGTGGAATCAGGTCGGTCACCGGGTCGTCCTTTGATTGGAAATGGGTTTGCAGCAACCCGAGGTCTTGTCCCGAGGAACCTTCCTGTTTACCCCAAAGTGCCCTATTCGTCTTCCGGTTTCCAGCCTTTCGACCTTTGACCTAATCAACGTTCGGTATCTTCCGGTTTACCCTACTCAGTCCCTCGGGACTCAACGAGCATAGGCGCTGGGGGTGACTGTGTTTAGGGTCTTTCGGTCCTCGATCCGCAGGACCTACCAGGACGCGCGCTGCGTGTGCAGCCGGTCTCTGGACCCGCGTTGATCGCGACTGCTTCTCGGCCCTGCCCGAGAGGGTCCTTTGCCACTTTGCTCGAACGCTCCTTTGCCCGAAGGTGAAGTCACCAACAAGGAGGTACGCGATGACTCAGGGTTACGTCGTCAACATCAAGAAAGCGGCGAAGGACAACGATTTCTTCCGCAAAGTTCTGTTCACGGGGACGAAGAGCCAGCTCGTGCTCATGTCACTCCGGCCCGGCGAGGAGATCGGCACCGAGGTACACAAGGTCGACCAGATCCTTTACGTGGTCGACGGCGAAGGCAAAGTCGTGCTGGACGGTGTCGACAAGGAGTTCGAGAAGGGCGAGATCGTGTTCGTGCCCGCCGGCGTGCAGCACAACGTGATCAACAGCGATGACCAGCCGATGAAGCTGTTCACGATTTACTCTCCGCCACAACACGCGGCAGACACCGTGCATCGCACCAAAGCTGTAGCAGATGAGGCAGAACGAGAAGCGCTGGCCTCCGCCAAGGCCTAGCGCTCGGAGACTCGCCTAGCGCGTTTGTCGGCTCTCTACCGCAGGCTTTGGCCACCAGACCGGCTTCACGACCTCGAGTAGAAGAAGCAAGACTGCGCCGGCGCCAATCGTCACCGCGAGATCGTCCACGTGCAGGGGCCCGAAACGGAAGAGTGCCCGCGCAAGCGGCCAGAGGAGGGACAAGCTCAAAACCGCGGCAACGGCAAGGAGCACGGCACCAAGCGCCGGGTTCGGGCGCCGGAGAGCCGTAACAAGCGATCCGCTGAAAGACCGGTTTACGAAGATCAAGCTGACAATCGCGACCACGAGTGAGAAGAATGTCAGCGCTCGAACCTCGGGTTCCGGCATGCCGCGCCTGAGCGCCACCAGGAAGATGATCGCGACCAGCACAAAGGCGAATAAGCCCTGCAGCAGGCTCCAGCCGATCCACCGGCGCGAGAACAGCGGTTCAGCGGGGTTGCGGGGCGGGCGGCTCATCACATCGCCCTCCTCGGTCTCTGCTTCGAAGACCAGCGAGCACACAGGATCGATGACCATCTCCAGGAAGGCGATGTGTATGGGGCCGAACAGGATCGGCAGGCCGAACAACAGCGGCAGCAGCGCGAGACCCGCGATCGGGACGTGCACCGCGAAGATGAAACCCATCGCCTTGCGGAGGTTGTCGTAGATGCGGCGCCCGAGCCGGATGGACTTGACGATCGATCCGAAATCGTCGTCGAGCACCACGATCGACGACGCTTCGCGAGCCACATCCGTTCCGCGACCGCCCATGGCGATACCGATGTGCGCCGCCTTGAGCGGGGGTGCATCGTTGACGCCATCGCCGGTCATGGCGACGATTTCGCCGTTCGCCTTCAACGCCTGGACGATTCTGAGCTTCTGCTCCGGCATGATCCGCGCGAAGACCGTCGCGGTGCGAACACGAAGCGCAAGGTCGGGTTCGCTGAGTTGCTGCAGCTCCGCCCCGGTGAGGATGCCTGTGGTATCTATGCCCGCCTGGCGGGCGATGGCGCTTGCGGTTGAGGGATAGTCACCCGTGATCATCACGACCCTGATGCCTGCCGACCGGCACTCGCTCACCGCCTCCGGCACGCTCTGGCGGAGCGGATCGGCAAGGCCCACAAGACCAATGAGCTCGAGGACGAGGTCGTGCTGCGAATCCGGCCAGGTGTCCCCGGCGAATGATCCACGGGCAACACCCAGCACCCGCAGACCGTCGGCGGCCATCGCCTCGACTGACTGTGTCAGCGCGGCGCGGTCGGCCGCGCTGAGGTGGCAGAGATCGGCGATGGCTTCAGGTGCACCCTTGGCGGCAATGACATAGCCCGGCTCGCCGCCGCTCGGCCGCCAGGCCTGCGACATCGCGAGCAGGTCGGGGCGGAGCCCGTAGGTGTGTTCGAGCTTCCACCCCGGGCCGTGTATGTGCTCGCGATCAGCAAGCTGGTGGTCGAGATCGTGAAATGCCTTCTCCATGGGATCAAAGGGATCCGGCGCACTCGCGAGCAGGCCGAACTCGATCAGGTCATGAAAATCGTCCGGCACGTTTACGCCAGAGGGGGCACGGAGCTCGAGAGTCTCGCCTCTCTTGAGGCGCAGCTCGACCACCGTCATTCGGTTCTCGGTCAACGTCCCGGTCTTGTCTGTGCACAGGACCGTCGCTGAACCGAGGGTTTCAATGGCTGCCGCGCGCCTGGTCAGCACGCGCGCCCTCGAGATTCGCCACGCGCCCACCGCCATGAACACCGTGAGCACGACCGGGAGCTCCTCCGGCATCATCGACATGCCGAGCGCGATGCCGGCGAGCAGCGCTTCGAGCCATCCCCCGCGCGTGATTCCATACAGCAACACCGCCAGCACGCTGACGGCGCCCCCGACGATCGCGAAGTTCCGGACAAGCCGGCGGGTCTGTTCCCGCAGCCGCGGAGGCTCTGCCTCGAGCGAGCTCAGCGACTGGCCGATCTTGCCGATCTCGCTCGATGCTCCGATAGCCGTCACTTCGCCAGCTCCCGTGCCCCGCACGACCAACGAACCGGAAAAGACATAGGGCAGGTCATCGCCACCGGGCCGGCCGACTTCGGGCGCTCCGGCTGTCCGGGCGACCTTACGCACCGGTACGGACTCGCCGGTCAGCAGCGATTCGTCAGTCTGCAGGTCGTGACTCTGAACGAGCATTGCGTCGGCCGGCACCCGGTCGCCTTCGGCGAGCACCACGAAATCGCCACGGACCACCTCGCGGCCGGCGATTCGTTTGCGCTCGCCGTCGCGAATGACCAGGGCGCGCGGGCTCGTCAGATCGCGCAGCGCCTCGAGAACGTGCTCGGTGCGGGTCTCCTGGACGACCGTGATCGAAACTGACAGCGTTGCGAAGGCGAGCAGAATGAGCGCTTCAGTGCGGTCTCCGAGGGCCAGGTAGATCACGCCGCCACCGAGCAGCAGCGCCATCATCGGCTCGCGTAGGACCTCGAAGACGATTCGGAACGGCGTACGCACGCCCGGGCGGGGAAGCTCGTTGAACCCGTCAGCCTTCAGCCTGGCCTGAGCATCGGCCTCGGTCAGGCCAACGATTGCAGCGGGTGGTGACTCGTTCGCAGGCACAGCTAGCTGCGCCGGAGGATCTGACGGATTTGCTGCTCAGCTCTCGCGAGCCGGAGAGCCAGGATCCCAATGAAACCTGCGGCCCGATCGCCGACCTCCAGACCCAGAAATGCGAGACCAACGACGCCCACGGCCGCGAGGGCGACGATCGGCCTGGGTAGGTCTAGATCGAAAAGCGTGCGCAGGCCAGGGGTCAGGAATGCGCAGAGGAGGCCGGCGCTCATCGCCACCAGCAACGCTATGCGACGTGCGGTCAGCGGTCGCGCCAGGCGAGCGAGGATCCAGAGCCCGATGCTGGCGATGACGATGGTCGCCACGGTTCGCTCCTCGGACATCGATACGTCGGGTTCGTTGATCGCCAACGCATAGGCCGCAAAGGTGGCGGCGCCGGCGACCAGGCCGGAAGGGAGGGCAAAGCGCATGACGCGCCTGAGAAAGCCACCGGCGGAACGCTCGAAACTTGGTGCCAGAGCGAGAAAGACAGATGGGATGCCGATTGTGAACGCACTGATCAACGTGAGCTGCCTGGGCAGGAACGGGAAGGGCAGGACCGCGATGCTGACGGAAGTTGCGAGCAAGAAGGCATAGACGGTCTTGGTGAAGAAGAGGCTGGCCAGCCTCTCCACGTTCCCGATCACGCGCCGGCCCTCGCTCAGCACGGCCGGAACTCCGGCGAAGGAGCCGTCCAGGAGAACCACCGCGGCCACAGCCCGGGCGGCGCCGCTGCCCCCGCCCATGGCGATTCCGAGATCGGCCTCTTTCAACGCCAGGACGTCGTTCACCCCGTCGCCAACCATGGTGACCGTATGTCCACTCGACTGGATGGCTCGGATCAGCCTGCGCTTCTGATCCGGAGTCACCCGCCCAAACACCGAGGCAGACTCCGCCAGGCGTGCCAGCTCAGATTCCGACTCCGGCAGATCTCGGCCGTCGATCGGCGTCGAGGATTGAAGGCCAACCCTGGAAGCAACTTTTGCAACGGTAAGAGGGTGGTCGCCGGAGATCAGCTTGACGGCCACGCCCTGTGCCACCAGCTGTGCAAGCGTCGCGGCCGCAGCCGGCTTGATCTCCTCGGTAAGGACAACCAGGGCAGCAGGTTCAAGACCGCGCAACCCGCGCTCTGCGTGGGCACCATCCGCCCGCGCGAGCAGCAGCACCCGCTCACCCTCGGAAGTCATGCGAGCCACGCGTGATTCGAAACTGTGGTCCTGCTCGGCTCGACCGAGCAGCACGTCAGGCGCGCCCAGGACCCACCAGCCTCGACCCGTGAACTGGAAGGCGCTCCATTTACGACCTGAGGAGAAGGGCACCCTCGATTCGAGGAGCCAACCCGTCTGAGCGTCGTAGGCGGTGGCGATGGCGCGAATCGAAGCATTCGGACGAGGATCCGATCGGCCGATTGAAGCGAGGGCATCCTTCCAGTCTGTATTCGTCATGAGAGGTTCCACACGCTCCACGCAGCTCTCCTGCTCGGTCAGCGTCCCCGTCTTGTCCAGGCAGATGACATCGGTGCGGGCCAGCATCTCGACGGCGGGGAGCTGCTGGATGAGGACCTTGCGCCGACCCAGCCGGACCACCGCGAGGGCGAGGCTCGCGCTGGTCAGCAGAACCAGGCCCTCCGGCACCAGCGTGATCACCCCGGCCACCGAACCTCGAACAGCGTCAGTAAGGTTGGGATTGGCTCTCAGCTGCGAGACGGCAAGCATGATGCTGGTCGGAACGATGACCCACGTCACGATCCGCAGAATCTGGTTGATTCCGCGCATGAGCTCCGAACGCACCAGCTGGAAGCGACGCGCTTCTGCTGTCAACCGGCGCGCATAGCTTGCCTCGCCTACACGAGTCGCCCGGTAACGACCCAGACCGGCGCTGACGAAACTTCCGGCAAGAACCTCGGCCCGCGCCGGCTTGGGAACCGGCGTTGACTCACCCGTGAGGAGGGCCTCATTCAGCTCGAGGGGCTCGTCTGACTCGACGATGCCGTCGACCACGATCTCATCTCCGGCCCCCACCTCCACCAGGTCGCCTACGACTATCTGCGACACCGGGAGTCCTCTGGCGACGCCGTCGCGGACGATCTGGGCCCGAGGGGCTGTGAGGACGGTCAGGCGGTCGAGGGTGAGCTTTGCGCGCACCTCCTGCCCGATGCCGATGAGAGCATTGGCGACCAGGATCAACCCGAAGACCGCGTCCTGGATCGGGCCGACCACCAGGATCACAACCAAGAGCGATCCAAGCAGAGCGTTGAAGCGGGTGAGCAGGTTCGCCTTCAAGATGTCGCCGAAGCTCCGGCTGTTGGCTCCCGGCAACGAGTTGGCGAGGCCTGAAGCTGCTCGCCGCTGAGCTTCCTGCTCAGTCAAGCCGCCCAATGGTGTCTCGGTAACGGGGACCGATTCTAAAGATGCAACTGTCACTGCCGGCCGGCCTGTCAAAGAGCGCGGCGCCGCGCTAGCGCTCGCCGCGATCAGCCCGAACGGTCTCGATCGGAGGGGCGATCAGGATCGGGCTCCCGCTGCGGCGTCCGACCGCTTCTTCGACGGTGCCCAGAAGCCAGCGCTCAGCCGCAACGCTCGTCCCGGCCGGAATCACGATCAGCTCGCAGCCGGCGTCGATGGCGGCCCGGCTGATCTCAGTCGCGAGTCCGTCGTGGTTGCCGGCGATGACAAGCTTGGTTTCGATCCCTGCAGCCACGAACCTGGCCAGGAGGAGATCTGCGATGTGGTCGGGGCGCCGGCTGGCGGGGACTTTGAGCAGGTCCTCGACCGCGTCCTCCAGCAAGCCATGGACGTGCAGGATCGTCACGGTCGTCCCGAGCCCACGCGCCAACTCTAGGCCGGCGTCGAGCTCTGTTGAGCCGAGCGTCTCCTGGGTAACGACGAGCAGCATGTGAGCGGGGGGACCCGCCTGTCGAGCACCCTCACGAACGACGAGAACGGGAACGTGAGCACCCCGCGCGACCTCTCGGCTGACGCTGCCGAAAAGGCTGGCCAGCGGAGCAAGGCGGCCCCGCGAGCCGAGCACGATCAGGTCCGCATGGATATCGTCCGCCATGTTCACAAGACTTTCGGCGACGGTGGCACCAGAGGTCGGTTGCTCCAGCCGGATGTCGAACGGCACCCCGGATCGCTCAAGTGACTTGACAGCGTCGGTGACGGCATCCTCAGCGTGAGTGACGCGTGCTCCGAAATGCACGACGGTGATGTGGGCTGCGAGCCGCTTGGCAAGCCCGGCGGCTACCGCGACCGCACCGCCGGACGAGTCTTTGTCGACCGCAAGGACGATGCTCTTCAAGTTCATTTGACCTTTAGCGTCTCTCTCCGAAAGGTGGCAAGCCAGGGCCAGAAGACCCTCAGCGGGCGGCCCGGTTGGCGGCTGTTTGCCTCCGCCGAGGCGAAGGACGCTCCGTCGCCAGGGACAGGTCTTAGACGGTCCCAGGGCCCAGGTTGAAGATGTGCGCCCGAAGGTCCGAAATCGCGAGGTCCAGCTCGCGTACGCAATCGTCCAGGTGATCGGAAATTCCAGAATCCGAACCCCTGGCGGAGAGCGCTTGCAGCTTGAGCCCTATGCCAAATAGCCGGTGGATAGTGTATCGATTGAGTTCCTGAGCGATGCGCTCTCGCTCGACCGCCAGGGCTGGCGGCGTCCCTGAGCGAGCGCCCCTTTCCATGGTTGCAGTCGTCACGAAAAGAACCTCCTTTCGCGGTCGTGGTCTGTCCGACGGCCGGCACACAGGCAGTCACCGGAAACTTCCCCGCGCTCATCGATCAGCCTAGCCTGCGCTGCGTCCGATCGCCTCCGTAATCACTACGGATCTTTGCGTGCTCTGGCATGGGAGGGTGGTGGTAACCTTCAGGCGAACACGAGGGGAGTAGCCCGGAGGCCGCTTTCGACTGGGACCCGCGCCGGCGGGGTTTAACCCGGAAGCGGCCGCAGGCCAGCCTGTGGCAAGACCTCTGCTCAGAAATGAGTGGAGGAAAGCATGCGCACATCGATCGACGAACTCTCCTGGAACGGTGCCGCGAATCCGAGAACTGTCGTGTTCAGGAGTGACGGGCCCACGGCCCTGGTCAACGCCGACTTTGATGGCGATGGCAAGCTCGATCTAGGCGTCGTGGACGTTTCCAGCGGCAGGATCACGGTCTGCAAAGGAGACGGACGCGGCGGCTTCCGGCCGGCGGATTCCCGAGTCCTCGACCGTGGGCGAGCCGACCGCGCATCGTCAGAGCGCTTGACAGCGCGTGAGACAGAGGTCGCCAGGCTCTTAGCGACTGGCTACATGGATCGCGAGATCGCGACGATGCTTGGAATCGGGCGCCGTACGGTCGAGACTCACGGTGCCAACGTCCGAGCCAAACTGAGACTCAAATCGCGACGCCAGCTGTTGCGCGGCTTGGTCTGGCCAGGCGAGGACCCAGCCCCACGGACACTGTCGCGCTCGACGCCCACACCGGTCGGAAGCCCCTCTGAGGCAGAGGCCTTTGACTCTGGAGACTCGGTTCACCCGATGCGACGTTTGTGCGCAGGAATCCCGATGGTGGAAAAGTCAGTCTGCTCTTGGATCGAACGTTGAGGATTCACATTAGGTCAGCCGGCATCCAATACTGGCTGGCAGGTTCTGTCGCGGCGATTGCCCTTTCCGCTTGCGCAAGCGGAGCATCGGCGCCTCCATCTGCTCTGGCGACCCCAAGTGCGAACCAACCGGCCGGTGGCGATGCGACGGCCCTCGAAGGTCAGTTCATATCGGTCATCGGCCGGGTGAGCCAATCCGTCGTGGTGATCCAGACCGAAAGCGGCCTGGGATCCGGCGTAATCGTCGACACGAAGGGCAACATCATCACCAATGCCCACGTGGTGGCGGGATCCACGGCGTTTCGCGTCCTCCTCGCGACCGGCAAGTATTACGACGGCACGCTTGTTGGCGCATTCGTACCGGACGACCTTGCGGTCATCCGCATCGGCGCGCCGGATCTGCGGCCCGCGATGTTTGGCGACTCCGACCAGCTGCGCGTCGGGAGCATCGTGATGGCCGTCGGCAGCCCGCTCGGGCTTCAAAGCTCGGTGACCGAGGGCATCGTTTCGGCTCTTGGGCGCGAGGTCACCGAACCCAATGGCGTCGCTCTGCCACCCTTGATTCAGACGAGCGCCGACATCAATCCAGGCAACTCCGGTGGTGCCCTCGTCAACCTGAATGGAGAGGTGATCGGCATACCAACGCTGGCGGCTCAGGATCCCCAGGTGGGTGGGACCGCCCCCGGAATCGGTTTCGCGATTCCCAGCAATGTGGCCACAGACATTGCCACGCAGCTGATCCAGAACGGTCGGGTTACGAACAGCCACCGTGCCTACATCGGGGTACAGACGGTCGGCGTCCCGAATGGACAGGGGGTCTCGATCTACTCCGTGGTCCCCGGCGGACCCGCGGACAAGGCCGGGTTGAGGGCTGAGGACGTCATCACCTCGATCGACGGGCGCGCGGTGCCCGACCAACCAGCTCTGGCATCAGCCCTTTCGAGCCTTCAACCGGGCCAGTCGGTCAAGGTGCAGTTGCGGCGGTCCGACGGGTCCCAGGCCCTGCTGACGGTCATCCTGGGCGAACTGCCTGGCTAGAGCACCGGCGGCGGCCACTTCCCGGATACCGGGTTGCTACACGATTTTGGCGGCGACTCGCCCGGCGACCCCGTCCTCCACGCGACCGCCGAGCGTCTGGTCCACGTTGCGCCAGTAGTCGAAGACGCGGCTTAGGACTGGCTCTTCGACACCTTGCCGGACGTGTCCCACGATGTTCGAGACCAGACGGTCGCGCGCCGCATCGTCGAGCACCTCCCGCACCATGGTCCCGGCCTGCCCGAAGTCGTCGTCCTCGCGGTGCAGCGCTTGGGCAGCGCGAACAATCTCGCCGGTAACCTCCCACGTTGGATCCGGGCCGAAAAGTTGGGGCGCGGCCGCGGGTCCTCCAACGGAGTTCGGCGCGTAGACGGGATCGCCCGGGTTGCGGTACCTCATGGCGCCATCCTTGTTGTAGGAGTTGACCTTGGCGTGCTTCGGATAGTTCACAGGCAGCTGCTGCGCGTTGGTGCCCACCCGGTGCAGGTGCGTGTCGTGATAGCTGAACAGCCGACCGAGAAGCATGCGGTCGGGCGATGGCCCGATGCCCGGGATGAAATTGCTCGGCTCGAACGTCGCCTGCTCGATCTCGGCGAAGTAGTCGTCAGGGTTGCGGTCGAGCACGTAGCGGCCCACCTTGATGAGGGGATAGTCCCCATGCGGCAAGACCTTGGTGACGTCGAAAGGGTTGAACCGGTAGTCCGCGGCGTCTTCGAACGGCATGATCTGCACGTTCAGGGTCCACGTTGGGAAGTCCCCTCTCTTGATCGAGGTCCAGAGATCATGAATGTGCGCGTCGGGATTCTCACCGGCGATCGCGGCGCCCTCGCTCTGAGTGAAGAACTCGACACCCTGGTCAGTCTTGAAGTGGTACTTCACCCAGAATCTCTCGCCGCCGCCGTTGATCCACATGTAGGTATGCGACGAGTACCCATTCATGTGCCGCCAACTCCGAGGGATTCCTCGGTCACCCATCAGGATCGTCACCTGATGCGCCGACTCCGGCGACAGGGTCCAGAAGTCCCACTGCATGTTGTTATCGCGAAGGTGGTTGTCGGCGCGCCGCTTCTGCGAGTGGATGAAGTCCGAGAACTTCGAGGGGTCGCGAATGAAAAAAACGGGAGTGTTGTTGCCGATCATGTCGTAGTTGCCGTGCTCGGTATAGAACTTGAGCGCGAATCCGCGTGGGTCACGAGCGGTGTCGGGGGAGCCCATCTCGCCGGCGACTGTCGAGAAGCGCGCAACTGATTCGGTCCGCTTGCCCTTCTGGAAAAGGACCGCCTTCGTAAACTGTGAAACGTCTTCGGTGGCCTCGAAGAAGCCGTGAGCGCCACCGCCCTTAGCGTGCACGACCCGCTCGGGCACCCGCTCCCGGTTGAACGCCTGCATCTTCTGGACGACGTAGGCGTCCTGGAGCAGGATCGGCCCGGACGGGCCGACGGTGAGCGAGTACTCGTCACTCGTGGCGGGCTGGCCGGAGTCGAATGTCGTGTGGGGTCGCTCATCGTCAGGCATCAGGTTTCTCCTCTACTTCTGAACGTCTGGCGGCGAAACCGTGGGGGGTTCGGCCCGCCTCAGTCGACTCTACACGCGCCGACCGTCCACCGCCGCGGCACACGATAGGCGAATCCTCGTCTGGATCGGCTCATGCTTAGCAGCATGAAGACGCTCGAACGTAAGGATGCGAAAGGGGAAACCCAGGACCACGAAAGCTTCCAAGCCACAGACGTGCTGAAACAGGTCGTGATTTCGACCCTTGCCGTCGCGCCCGACGGTGAATCGCTCGTCTACGTGAGACGCACGGTGGATAGCGGGAAGTACGCAAGGCGCCTCTGGCGGACGACATTCAAGGGAGGAAAGCCGGAGCAGCTCACAAGTGCCATCGCAAGCGATACCCGGCCTCGCTTTTCGCCCGACGGCCGCTCACTCGTGTTCATCTCTGATCGGACCGGGAAGCCGCAGGCCTGGGCCATGCCGCTCGCCGGCGGCGAGCCGCGGCAGCTCACCGACCTGCCCGGCGGAGTCGGCTCCGCCGATTGGTCACCAGACGGAAAGAGACTCCTCATCCTCGCCGCCTCCGGCGAGAAGCGTTTCGTCGTGGGCAATGCCGACGACCCGACCGCAAGGCGCATCCGCGACTACACCTGGCGCGCTGACGGCGTCGGAATCAGGGACGAGTTCACCAGCGTCTGGATCCTTGACGAAGGCGGCAAACCGCGACGCCTCACCGCACCCACCTACAACGTTGAAGGCGCAGCCTGGTCACCCGATGGAAAGCAGGTCGCCTTCATCGCCGACCTGGGCGAAACCGCGGGCCTCGAGGAGCGTGGTGCCCTGTGGACGATCCCGGCCGAACATGGCGATCCAAGGAAGCTCGCCTCCCTTGACGGCCGCGTTTTCAACCTGGCCTGGTCGCCCTCGAAGCAGATCGCATTTGTGGGCACGAGCCGTCCCGACCTGGCGGGTTGGGCCGATATCGAGCTCCACGTCGTCGACGATCAGAAGGCGCGCCGCCTCGCCGCCGACCGGAATCTCAACATCTCCGTCACCAGCTACGGCGACTTCCAGGATGCCGACAACTTCGGTCCACCTCCTGTGACCTGGGAAGACGACGCACACGTTCTTGGGCTCGTTTCCTATCGGGGCTGCAGTCACCCTTACCGGTTCGGCATGGACGGCACGGTCGAGGCGCTCGCCGAACCCGAGGCCATCTGCTGCGCGATCGCGACCGGAGGTGGCCGGACGGCCGTCGTTGCCTCCACCGACGAACCGTCCGACGTGTACGCGGTCGAGCACGGCCGGCTGCGCCGGCTGACGACCGACGGCAGTAGCTGGTTCGGGCCTTTCAACAGCCCCATCGAGCGGGTGAGCATCAAGCATCCAGATGGGCACAGCATCGATACATGGCTGCTGACCGCAAAGGGAAGTCGCACCAAGGCCCCCATGGTCATCGACGTCCACGGCGGCCCCAACTCCTCGTTCGGACCCACACCCTGGCTCGAGATGAAGGCGCTCGCCGACGCCGGATTCCACGTGGTGTGGTCGAATCCGCGCGGATCAGTCAGCTACGGCGAGCAGTACGCCAGGGATCTCGAGGGCGTATGGGGCGATCCGGACGGCAGCGACCTGCTTCGAATCATCGACTGGGCTGTGGACGAGCAAGCAATCGCCAGCCGCCGGCAGATCGGCATCATGGGCCTCTCGTACGGCGGATTCATGACCAACTACATGCTCGCCAAACACCCGGGGATGTTCGGCGCGGCCGTGAGCGAGAATCCCGTCACCGACCTGCTAGGCGAATGGGCGACGTCCGACTTCGGCCGGCTCATCGGCCGCCGCGCCATCGAGACGCAGAATCCCTGGGACAACCTCGAGGCGTTTCTGTCGCGCTCCCCCTTCGTGCGGATGCACTTGAACCACACCCCGCTGCTCTTGCTGCAGGCGGAGAAAGACTTGCGATGCCCGCCCGGCAACAGCGAGATGGTCTTTCACATTCTGCGCACGCTCGGCCGCGAGGTGGAGATGATCAGGTATCCAGACGAGTCTCACGCGATGTTGGCGATCGGGAGGCCCGACCGCCGCGTCGACCGCATAGAGAGGATCGTCGGCTGGTTTCTGAAGCACCTCGGTTCGGCCGCGCTGGATTGAGCACTCTGTATCGCGATGCGGCGCTTGCCGATGGGCGCTCGCCCACCCTGCGCCTCGGCATGAGCGTGCTCGTGGACGGCGGCCTCATCCAATGGATCCGACCGACCGACTCGGAGGAGGATCCCGGGGACGCGGAAGTGATCGACGCCGGCGGCGCCACGATCGTGCCCGGCATGGTCGACTGCCACAGCCATCTCACCCTCCCGGGTGGATCGCACTGGATCGAACGCGGTAACGACGCCACGGAGCAGCTGTTGCGCCACGCCGAGCACAACGCAAAGCTGCAGACCAATGCCGGTGTCCGCTGGGCGAGAGACGTCGGCGCTCCGGTGAGGGATGATCCCGTCGATGGGAGAAAGCGCGCGCTCAGCCTGGGCCTGCGCGACCGTTGGCACGGCCATGCCGGCTACCCGTACGTTCGCGCCGCCGGCAGCTGGGTCACGCGGGCCGGCTCCATCCCCATAGGGCTGGCCGTGGAGGCCGAAGACGCCGACGAGCTGCTGCGGCTGACTTTGCAGCAGCTGGACGACGGCGCAGACTTCGTGAAGCTCTACCTCGACGGCCCCGACGCAAACGCGGCACCCTGGTCCACCGACGAGGTGCGGCGCGTCGTCGCAGCTGTACACGAGCGGGGAGCGAAGGTGACTGCGCATGCGGGCCGGCTCAGCGGCAGCCGCGTCTGCGCGGAAGCCGGGGTTGACTGCATCGAGCACGGGTTCGAGCTCGACCAGGACTGCGTCCGGCTGATGACCGAGCGCGGCATCGCCCTCGTCTCGACCCTCTCGGTGCTCAAGTCCTGGACGAGCTTCGGCAAGACGACGACGATCGAGCGCTTCGCCAGTCCGGAGGGCCGCAAGCGGGTCGCCGAACGCTGGGAGGCGGCTCGCGACAGCATCAGGCTTGCACACGCCGCGGGCGTGCTGCTCGGCGCCGGTACTGATTTCGGCGGCGGCTCCGGGCGGGCGAACCAGCTCGCCTGGGAGGTTGAAGCGCTCACGGAGGCAGGGCTCCAACCGTGGGAGGCATTGGCGTCAGTCACCTGGAAAGCGGGTGAGATCCTCGGCGAGCCGGAAGCAGGTCAGATCCGGGAGGGCGGACGAGCCGACTTCTTCCTCGTACATGGCGATCCGCTCTCGGACCCCTCCGCGCTCTGGCGAGTCTGGCGTGTCGCCTGGGCCGCCGGGTAAAGCCAAAAATCTTCGAGCGCCGTGAGACTGGTGGTTCGGGCTCATCCTGGCGCATCCCGCACGGCGGCGAGCCCGGCGCCCAGTGCGCCATCGATGGTCTCCTCGGCTGCGTCGAGCTCATTTGCGGCCACCAGCTCAGACGCACGCTGGTACCACTCCCAGTCCGGTCGCCGGCCCGCCACAAAACCAGACATTACCTTAGGACCCTGAATTCAGAATTTGGTCGCGAGCCCGGGGTTTGAACCCATGTCCCGCATACAGCGGGACCACCGGCCCTTATGCGAGCGGTGCCCTGTCCAGAAGATGTCTGGAATGTTGCTTCGGTATTTCGTCGTTGTCGCTCGCCCGATCGACGAGATCGAGGCCGAGCTTGTGACGGGCGCCCAGCAGTGGATGCCGGGCCTCGCCTGGAAGTCGAACGGACAGGGCCAGCGGTTGCTCACCGAGTTGGGGTTCGAAATCGCGACCCGGAGGGTGGCCAGGGAAATTGAGGTTGAGCTTGGCGCACTACGCCCGATGAATGGGGTAACTCTGCTTCCAATTCGGTGGAAGGCAGCCAGCCAGGCCGGACTCTTTCCCGCTCTGGATGGACAGCTCGAACTCGCGCCCATCGGCAAGACCAGAACCCAGCTCGGCCTCAGCGCCAGCTACGAGGCGCCTTTCGGGGTGTTCGGCAAGATCGCAGATCGCGCGCTGATGCACCGAATCGCAGAGATCACGGTCAAAGACTTTCTTGACCGCATCGGCGATCGGTTGGAAAGTCCTGGGGAAGATAGAAAGAAGAAGGCGATATGAACAGTTCTGAAAGGGCTGTGTCGATCGCCTCGGGCGTCGCCCTCTAGCTCAGCCCTGGGTGATCAGCTCTCTCAGGACGAGCGGCAGCACGCCGCCGTGGTGCAGGTAGTCCACCTCGGTCTGGTTGTCGACGCGGGCGTGAGTCTTGAAGATCGTCTTCTTGCCGTCGTCGCCGGCGGCTTCGACCTCGACCTGCTGTCCGGGCTTGATGGCGTCGATTCCCTTGATCGTGAACCGCTCCCGGCCCGTCAGCCCGAGTGACTGCAGGTTTTCCCCGTGCGCGAATTCGACGGGTAGGATGCCCATCCCCACGAGGTTGGAGCGGTGTATCCGCTCGAAGCTCTCGGCGATCACCGCGCGCACTCCCAGGAGCAACGGGCCTTTCGCAGCCCAGTCTCGCGAGGAACCCGATCCATATTCCTTGCCGGCGACCACGATCAGGGGCACGCCCTCGGACCGATAGCGAACCGAGGCGTCGAAGATCGTCATCTCGGCGCCATCAGGCAGGTGATGCGTCCAGTAGCCCTCGCGCTCGACGAGCTTGTTGCGGAGGCGGATGTTGCCGAACGTGCCTCGCACCATGACCTCATGGTTGCCGCGCCGCGCGCCGAAGCTGTTGAACTCGCTGCGCTCGACGCCGCGCTCGATGAGGTAACGGCCGGCCGGACTGTCCGGCGGGATCGCACCCGCGGGGGAGATGTGGTCGGTCGTCACGGAGTCGCCGAGCACCGCCAGCACGCGCGCTCCTTCGATGTCGGTCAGCGCCCCGGGCTCGGCACCGAAGTCCTCGAAGTACGGCGGCTCGTGAACGTAAGTTGACTTCTCGTCCCACTGGAAGATCGGGCCCGTTGGCGCGGACATCGTTTTCCAGTGCTCGTCGCCCTCGAAGATCTTCGAGTACTCGCGCTTGAACATATCCTGCTGCACGCAGCGCTGAACCACCTCGTTGACCTCGTCCTGCGCCGGCCACAGCTCGGACAGCATCACCGGCTTCCCATCCCCGGTGTGGCCGATGGGATCCTTCGTCAGGTCGATGTTCACCGTACCGGCCAGCGCGTAAGCGACCACCAGCGGCGGTGAGCCGAGATAGCTCGCCTTGACCAGGGGGTGGATGCGCGACTCGAAGTTGCGGTTGCCTGACAGCACAGCGACGACGCTCAGGTCTTCATTCGTCACGGTGGCCTCGACCTCGGGGCTCGCGAGCGGACCCGAGTTTCCGATGCACGTGGTGCACCCGTACCCGACGAGGAAGAAGCCGAGCTTCTCGAGTGGCTCCATGAGACCCGCCGTCTGCAGGTAGTCGGTGACAACGCGGGATCCGGGGGCGAGGCTCGTCTTCACATAAGGATTCACTTTCAGTCCGAGCTCGACCGCCCGTTTCGCGAGCAGGCCGGCCGCCACCATCACCGAAGGATTGGAGGTGTTGGTGCAGCTCGTGATGGCAGCGATGACCACGCATCCGTTCTCGAGCTTGGCCTCGGGCCTCGCCGCAACGGCCACCGCGGCGCGTCCGTTGACGGGACCGCCCTCGTCGGCCAGGCGTCCGAGCGCATCGGGACTGGGCCTGGGTCCGTTACCGAAAGCCGCCGTGAAGCTTTCCCAGACCTTCGGCAGTGGCGCTCGGTCCTGCGGGCGTTTGGGTCCGGCCAGGCTGGGCTCGACTTTGCCCAGGTCCAGCTCGAGCATCTCGCTGAACTTCGGCGTCTTGTCGCCTTCCTTGCGAAAGAGTCCTTGTTCCTTGGTGTACCGCTCGACCAGGTCGATCTGCTCGCGGCTGCGGCCCGTGACGTCGAGGTAGCGGAGCGTCTGGGCGTCGACCGGGAACAGCGCCGAGGTCGCGCCGTACTCCGGGCACATGTTGCTGAGCGTCGCGCGGTCTGGCACGGAAAGGCTCGACAGGCCGTCGCCGCAGAACTCGACGAACTTTTCGACCACACCGTGCTTGCGCAGCATCTCCGTGAGCGTCAGCACGAGGTCGGTCGCGGTAGACCCCGCAGGCAGCGCGCCGATGAAGCGGACGCCGACGACGACCGGGGTCGCGAGGTAGGCCGGCTGGCCGAGTATCGCCGCCTCCGCCTCGATTCCGCCGACGCCCCAACCCAGCACCCCGAGCCCGTTGACCATCGTGGTGTGCGAGTCCGTGCCCATGAGCGTGTCGGGGATCGCGACCTTCCGTCCATCGATTTCGCGGACCTGGACGACCTTGGCGACGTATTCGAGGTTGACCTGGTGGCAGATGCCCATGCCCGGCGGCACGAGCGAGAAGTTGTTGAAGGCCTGCTGCGCCCACCGGAGCAGCGCGTAGCGCTCGTGGTTGCGCTCGATCTCGCGCTGGATGTTTCGCGTGTAGGAGTCGCGGAAACCGAAGGAGTCGACCTGGACCGAGTGGTCGATGATCAGGTCGACCGGCACGAGCGGGTCGACCTTGCCGGCATCCTTGCCCGCGCGCTTCATGGCCGAGCGCATGGCGGCGAGGTCGACGACGGCGGGCACTCCCGTGAAGTCCTGCATGAGGACGCGCGCGGGAAGGAATGGGAGCTCAGTGTCCTTCGGCGGCGCCGCCGGCCAGGCTGCGAGAGCTTTGACGTTTTCCTCCGCCGTCGTGCCGGCCTCGGCCAGGCGGACGAGGCCTTCGAGCAGGACCTTCACGGTTATCGGCAGGCCGGAAGGGTCGTGCATCCCGGCCTTCGGAAGCGCGCTCAGCGGGTAGAAGTCGAGCTCGGTGCCCGCCAGCTTCGATCTTCCGACCATCTTCAGATCGTACTAGCGCCGGGCATCACGCATCGATTGGGCGATGCGAAGCACGCCTTCGTCGCGTGCGATCTCCTCGAGCGGTTTGGTGAGCGCCAGGCGCCAGTTGGGGCGCTCCGTGGTGGTGCCGGGGACATTCGTGCGCTCTTCGATCCCGAGCGCGTCTTCGAACGAGGCGAGGACGATGCGCGATCGTGCGTGGGAGAGCCGTTGGTACGCGGCGACCGCCACCTCGACCGCTGGCGTCCCGTCCGGCAGGCCTGTCGCATCGGTCAGTCGCCGGCGCAGGTGATGCTGCCGCTGGTCGGGCTCGCTTAGGTTCCAGATGCCCGCGACTGTAGGCAGATCGTGCGTGCCGATCGCGCCGGCTGACTCACGCGGCCACTTCTCGGGGGGGTCGTCCTCGAACCACAGCAGGCGGTACGACAGCACGCCGCTGTGGCGCAGGCGGCTGCGCATCGCAGGCTCGACCAGCCCGAGATCCTCGCCGATCACGAACGTGTGCGATCTCTTGCTCTCGAGCGCGAGTATGGCCAGAAGCTCACGCGCCGGGTAGCGCACGTAGGCGCCGCCGGACGCGTGCGCATCGCGCGGAATCCAGAACAGGCGGAACAGGCCCATCACGTGGTCGAGGCGTAAACCGGCCGCGTGCTTCGCGGTGCTGCGGATCGTCTCGACGAACGGCTCGAAATGCGCTTTGCGCAGCTTCCACGGGTCGAACGGAGGCATGCCCCAGTCCTGGCCATCCGGGAAGAAATAGTCGGGAGGCGCGCCCACACGCATGTCCGGCGCGAGCAGGTCCTGCCAGCGCCATGCATCGCAGCCGTCGGCCGCGAAGCCGACGGGTACGTCGGCGATCAGGCCGATCTCCCTCGACGCGCGCGCAAGCTGGCGGTCGAGGTGGAACTGCAGCCACTCGTGGAACGCCACGCGGCCGGCGAGCGGGCCTCGGATCGCCGCGACTCCCTCGCCGCGCGGATGTCGGAGCTCGGCCGGCCAGCTGCGCCACGCCGGTCCAAGGCGCTCGGTGATGGCGCTGAAGGTCGCGAAGTCCTCGAGCGCCTTGCCCTGCCCGCGCACCCAGGGCTGCATGCCGGCCGGATCGGGCGAGACCTTGAAGATGGCTTCGAGCGCGCGGGACTTGAGGCGGAAGACCGCGTCGTGGTCGATGAGTCGCTGCGCGTTGAGGGAGAGCGCCTCATTTCTCAAGGGCTCAAGCTCGGCGGCGCAGAGCTCGGCCCCGGGCAGCTCTTCGATCCTCAGGTACAGCGTGTTCAAGAACCGCCGCGACGACGCGTAATAAGGGCACGGTTCCTGGTGCGGGGTGGGCGGCTGCGCGCCGAGGGGGTTGATGAGCAGCACGGACGCTCCCTGGCTCCTCGCCATCCGTCCGAGGCGTCGGAGGTCCGCAAAGTCGCCGATGCCCCAGCTTTCGCGCGAGCGCGCCGCGTAGATCTGAGCGGCCCAACCCCAGGCGCGGCTGGGCGGCGGCTCGCTCTTGGCGGGCGGGATCGTGCGGCGCCGGACCCGCGGCGGGTCGTCGCTCGTCGCGCCCATGGCCGAGAGGATCGCGTCCTCTATATGGGGCTGCGTCTCGACGGCGTCGCCGCGGTAGCCGAAGTAACGGGGCAGCACGCCCCAACGGATCGATCGCTCGGACATGTTTTTGCAAGTATCCTCAACTCAGCGATGGGGAAGCTTTTCCACGTCCCGTCCGAGGCCTGCAGCTCCGGCACCGCGCAGACCGCCGGCATGACGCGGCTGGCGGCGCTGTCGGGCGAGTCGGTGGGGCAGCCGCGCAATCTGGATGGGGCAGACCCACGTGGCCGCGGGCGTCGCGTCGGGGCCGCATCACCATGGCGAGAGCGAGACCGGGATCTACGTGGTGTCCGGAAACCCCGAGTTTATTTATTGGGAGGGCGGGCGTGAGGTGCGGGTGGGGACCAAGCCCGGCGACTACATCTACATCCCGCCGTTCGTCCACCACGTCGAGTCGAACGCCCACTCCGAGGAGGATGCGGTCGTGGTGATCGCCCGCACCACGCCAAAAGCGATCGTGGAAAACCTGCCAGAGCTTTAGGCGGTCCTAGCGTAGGATGCTGCCATGGCCGTCGCCGAGGGACTCGAGGTCGCGCGCTTCCTGAGGGAGCAGCCCAAGAAGCTGTTCATTGGCGGGAAATGGGTGGAATCGGCCTCGGGCAAGACGTTCGACACCATCGATCCTTCCACGGGCGAGGTGCTCGCGCGCGTCGCTGAGGGCGGAGCCGAAGACATCGACCGTGCCGTTGCCGCAGCCAGGAAGGCGCATGAGAGCGGGGTCTGGCGGGACCTGCCGCCGGCCGAGCGGGCCAAGGCGCTCTGGCGCGCCGGCGATCTGATCGAGGAGCGGGCGAATGAGTTCGCCCAGCTAGAGAGCCTCGACAACGGCATGCCGATCAACGACGCGCTCGTCTTCAAGGTTCCACTCGCGGCAGCCACATTCCGCTACTACGCGGGATGGGTGACCAAGCTCGATGGTGGAACCCAGTCCCTGTCGTTGCCGGGGAAGTTTCTCAGCTATACCCTGCGCCAACCCGTGGGCGTGGTGGGTCAGATCATTCCTTGGAACGAGCCGCTCTTGATGGCGAGCTGGAAGGTCGCGCCGGCGCTTGCTTGCGGGAACACGGTCGTGCTCAAGCCCTCGGAAGAGACGCCGCTGACCGCGCTCCTGCTGGCCGAGATCCTGCAGGAGGCAGAGATCCCCGCGGGTGTGATCAACGTCGTCCCAGGCTTTGGCGAGACGGCGGGAGCGCGCCTGGCGGCGCATCCGCATGTCGACAAGATTGCGTTCACGGGTTCGACCGAGGTCGGCAAGCTGATCGCCAAAACTGCGGCCGAGACCAACCTCAAGCGCGTCAGCCTGGAGCTCGGTGGAAAGTCACCCAACATCGTGTTCGCCGACGCTGACCTTGCCCGCGCGGTGTCGGGCGCATTCATGGGCATCTTCTTGAACAGCGGCCAGATCTGCTCGGCGGGTTCGCGACTGTACGTCCAGGAAAAGGTCTACGAGCAGACAGTCGACGAGCTGACCAGGTCCATCGAGAACCTGCAGCTCGGTCCGGGGATCGATTCGATGACGCAGATGGGCCCGCTCGTCTCGCAAACGCAGATGGATCGCGTTCTCGGCTACATCAGCATCGGCAACAAGGAGGGCGCGCGGCTCGTCACCGGGGGAAAGCGCGCAACCGGCCACGGCGCCGGATTTTTCGTAGAACCCACGGTGTTTGCCGACGTCGAGGGCAAGATGCGAATCGCTCGCGAGGAGATCTTTGGACCTGTACTGGCGGCGATCCCGTTTTTCGACGAAGAGGACCTGATCGCCAAGGCGAACGACACCATGTATGGACTTGCCGCCGGTGTATGGACCAGCGACGTCAAGCGAGCCCACCGCGTGGCACATGCGCTGCAGGCGGGGACCGTCTATGTGAACTGCTACCACATGTTCGACCCGGCGGCGCCGTGGGGCGGGTTCAAGCAGAGCGGGTGGGGCCGGGAGCTCGGCCCGTACGCTCTCGATCTCTATACCGAGATCAAGAACGTGATCGTCGACATCGGCTGACCTTTTCGTCAGGGGCAGTTCGCGATCAGGAACTGAGCCTCGCTGCAGAGCTGCGCGTGAAGGGCGGTTTAGAGGCGGATCGGTCAACCCGCGATTGAGTAAGTAAGCCACCCTCCGGTGGATGATCAAAACTTAATCATCACGACCTCCAGACCTGAAGTAGACTTGGAATCTCGCGAGCGGTGTGTGGTGTTTTGCGTGAAAACGCAAACGGTCGTGTAGGGAAGGAACGGTTAGGGTGCTCGGTTTTTCGGATGTCTAGTCGCTTGCCCGACGACGTCTACAGCCACGTCGCCACGCCCCTCAGGTCGGTGATCGCCGGCATGAAGGACCTGAAAGATCTCGCGCCCGTCGACGAAGACGTGGCGACCGACATCGCCGCTCTCGAAACGGCGGCGTGGAAAATCCTTGCCCGCTTTGACGTCATACCGATTCCTGCGTCCTCTGTCCTCGAGCCCGGCCTTTCCAAGCGTGAGGTGCAGGTGCTCCGGCATGTGGCTTCGGGGATGTCGAACAAGGAGATTGCGGGTCGCCTCGCGATCAGCAGACAGACGGTTCGGAATCATCTGAGCCACGTCTTTCGCAAGCTCAAGGCAAGCAATCGCACACAGGCCGTGATCAATGCGATGAGGACGGGCCTGCTGGTCCTCTGACCCTTCGCGCGGGCGCGATGGGACCTTTGTTCCATTGCCGCTTGATCGGTGAGAGCGCAGCATCGCAACACAACTGTTCGAAGTGCGTGGCTAACGTCGTCGAGTGTTGTGGCGGCGGCAGAGCGACGCGTTCATGAGGAGGGTGCATCCCGTGGTGAAGCTGCGTCTTCGCGTGCCGCCAAAGTGGGCGGCGAGTGTGGCAATCGTGTTTCTCGTCTCTCTCGGAACGGCGTCGATTGCCCTGGCAAACCTGCCAGGCAGCTCTTTCGAGGGCGGCGACGGAAATCTGACTCCCGACACCGCTGGAAACACCGACTGGTCCAACGTCGCGGGCCTCAACGTCGGAATCGACCTGCCAAGCGGGACGACCGACAACGCTTTCGGGCAGGGCACTAAGGAGGACAACGCGGCGGTAACGGTCGTCAGCGGATCGATCCCGCCGAACAAGAGTGACCTGACGCGCTTCTATGAGGCTTCAGAGTTCCGGAACGGCAGCAACTTTCTCTACCTCGCGTGGGAGAGAACGAACGTCTTGGGCTCGGCCAACATGGACTTCGAGATCAACCAGGCAGGCACTCCGGGATTGGGGCTCCCCGGGGCCCACACGATCAACCGGACCGCGGGTGATCTCCTCGTCACCTACGACTTCGCGAACGGCGGCAGCTCGCCGACCCTGGGCCTCCTCTTCTGGGTCACGACCGGGTCGACAGGCCAATGTTTCTCCAGCAACAGCCTCCCCTGCTGGGGCAACCACGTGAATCTCAACTCGACGAACTCCGAGGGCGCCATCAACGCGGTCACGGTGATCGACCCGATCGCTCCCAACGCACCGCGGAGCCTCCCGGCGTTCACTTTCGGGGAAACCGCGATCAATCTGACCGGCGCGGGAGTGTTCCCGCCCGGGGTTTGTGAGGCCTTCGGCAGCGCATTCTTGAAGAGCCGCTCGTCGACCTCGTTCTCTGCAGAGGTCAAGGACTTTGTGGCCCCGATCGCGGTGAACATCAGCAACTGCGGCACCATCACGATTCACAAGGTCACCGAGAACGGTGACGCCAGCTTCGGCTACACGACCACAGGCACCCTGTCTCCCGCTACCTTCAACCTCTCCAACGGCGGGACCCAGGCCTACACGGGCGTGCAGGTCGGGCAGTACAGCGTCACCGAGTCGACGCCACCCGCGGGCTGGACGCTGAAGAGCCTGGTCTGCGGCACGGTGACCGGCACCGGAACCGCAGTGACCATCAGCGGTGCGACGGTAAGTATCTCGATGCAGCCGAGCGGCAACGTCGATTGCACATACACGAACCACATCAACCTCAGCCCGACCCTCACCACCCTGCTGTCAGCCACATCGACGAGCATCGGGACTCCGGTGCATGACTCGGCCACCCTGACCGGCGCGACCGCCAACGCGGGCGGAACCGTGACCTACAAGGTTTACACCGACACCGGCTGCACGCAGGGTGCCGTCGCGGCCGGCACCGTCACAGTCGTCAACGGGTCCGTGCCGGACTCCAACGCAATCACGTTCAACAGTGCCGGCACGTTCTACTGGCAGGCTGCGTACAGCGGAGACGCCAACAACAACCCAGCTACCAGCTCCTGCTTGAGCGAGCGGCTGATCGTCAACCCCAACCCGACCTCGATCGCGACCAAGCTGGCGCCGGCCAGCCCGGTCAGCATCGGCACGGCCGTGCATGACACGGCCACCTTGACGGGCGCCACCGCCAATGCCGGTGGCACGGTGACGTACACCGTATACACCGACAACGCTTGCAGCCTTGGCGCGGAGTCCGCCGGAACGGTCACCGTCAGCGGCGGGATCGTGCCCAACTCCAATGCCATCACCTTCAACAACGCAGGCTCGTTCTTCTGGCAGGCCGTCTACAGCGGCGACTCCAACAACGTGGGCTCGACCAGCTCGTGTGCGAGTGAGCCACTGGTCGTCAACCCCAACATAACCTCGATCAACACCAGCCTCGTGCCCTCCAGCCCGGTCAGCATCGGAACCGCCGTGCATGACACGGCCACCCTGGTCGGCGCCACCGGCACGGCCGGCGGCACGGTGACATACACGGTTTATACCGACACGGCCTGCAGCCTTGGCGCAGTGTCCGCCGGAACGGTCACGGTAACCAACGGGATCGTGCTCGACTCCAACCCCATCACGTTCAACAATGCGGGCTCGTTCTTCTGGCAGGCCGTCTACAGCGGTGACGGCAACAACGTGGGCTCGACCAGCCCATGCGCCAGCGAGCCCCTGATCGTCAACCCCAACGTGACCGCTATCAACACCAACCTCGTGCCCTCCAGCCCGGTCAGCATCGGGACGGCCGTGCATGACACAGCGAGCCTGACCGGAGCGACGGCCACAGCAGGTGGGACCGTGACCTACACGGTTTACACCGACAACGCCTGCACCAAGGGCGCGCTTGCGGCCGGCACCGTGACGGTGACCGGCAATTCAGTGCCCGATTCCAACACGATCACGTTCAACAACGCCGGCTCGTTCTGGTGGCAAGCCGTCTACAACGGCGACGCCAACAATTTGGGCTCGACCAGCTCATGCGCCAGCGAGCCGCTGGTCATCAATCCGAACACACCGGCTATGACGACCGCGCCAAACCTGATCCCCAATGACGTCGCCGGCATCACGGGTGCCACAGGCAACGCCGGCGGCACGATCACCTTCAACCTCTACGCGCCATCGGACGCGACGTGTTCGGGTACACCGGCCCTCACGCAGACGGTCAACGTCAGCGGCAACGGTTCGTACTCAACCAGCAACTCGACCTTCGTCGCCGGCACACTCGGAACCTGGCGCTGGCAGGTTGTCTACAGCGGCGACTTCAACAACGTCGGGACCACCTCGGCCTGTGGCGTCGAGAGCTTCACGCTCACGAACGGGTCGTAGTTCGAAGTAACGGCTCGGCAGAAGGGGCGGCTCATCGGGAGCCGCCCCTTCTTTTCGTTGTGAGTGGGGGCTGGGAGGCTCGAAGGGCGTGGGTAAAGGACTGGGAAAAGGGGGTGGTGGTGGGCTGGGTGGTCTGGATGAGGGCTGGGAGAGGTTGCGCATTTTGCGCAACTTTTTGAGTCAAAACTCTTGACAAGCGAACGTATGTTTGGTAGTCTGTTTCTATGCTCGCGACGCAAGACGTCTGTGCCTCCAACGACCTCCTGCGCCAGCGTCTGATTCAGCGCCGGCGCGTGATCGACCTCCAGGAGCTGGCTTTCGCGCGCGAGGCGGCCGAGTTCGCCGCCAGCGATGCCTGGGACGAGGAAGGGTCGGTCAGCGCGGTCGACTGGATCCGCTTCAACTGCCACACGACTGCTGGCGC
>Ga0097691_1000143_pt1 | contig 64454 bp, 62 predicted proteins | sample NGESurdeep072012_8_FD_72858 | JGI IMG/M metagenome (GOLD analysis project Ga0097691, IMG submission 72858) | Arctic peat soil microbial communities from Barrow, Alaska - NGEE Surface sample 210-1 deep-072012 | ecosystem: Environmental > Terrestrial > Soil > Wetlands > Peat ...
GGCCGGCCTCCCGCCGCTGCCGCCCTACACGCGGCATCCGGAGCCCGGCCTGGGGCAGTTCCGGCTCCTGTTCGGGCGGACCCCCGTCCATACGTTCGGCCGCACGACGAACAACCGGTTCCTCTCCGAGGTCACGAAGGACAACGAGGTGTGGCTGAACGCGAAGATCGCGAAGGAGCGCGGCCTCGCGGACGGCGAACGGGTCGTCCTCGTCAATCAGGACGGCGCCAGGTCCACGCCGGCGAGGCTCAAGGCGACGCAACGGATCCGGCCGGACTGTGTCTTCGTCGTTCACGGCTACGGCCACACGAGCCCGGGCCTGAAGTTCGCGAAAGGCCGCGGCCTGGACGACACGACGCTCGTGACGAAGATCGCGGTGGACCCGGTCGCGGGGAGCACGGGGATGAGCGTCAACTTCGTCACCGTCGAGCGTGCGGCCGCCGCCGCGTCGGGGGCCTGACATGAGCGTCCCGAAGAAGCGCTACGCAATGACGGTCGACACCCGGCTCTGCGTCGGCTGCAAGGCGTGCGTCCTCTCGTGCAAGGCCGAGAACGACGTCCCGGACGGCTTCTGCCGCGACTGGGTCGTGGAGGACGTGCGCGGGGAGTTTCCGCTCCTGGCCGCCGAGATCCGGTCCGAGCGCTGCAACCACTGCACGGACGCCCCGTGCGTCAAGAGCTGCCCGACGGGCGCGAGCCACGTGAACGAGGGTGGCGTCGTCCTCGTGAGCCACAACAAGTGCTCGGGCTGCAAGGCGTGCATCGCGGCATGCCCCTACGACGCGCGCTTCGTGCACCCGAAGGGCTACGTCGACAAGTGCACGTTCTGCCTCCACCGCGTCCAGAAGGGGCTGAAGCCGGGCTGTGTGACCGTGTGCCCGACCGGGACGCTCGCCTTCGGCGACATCCACGACCCCGACTCCGAGGTCTCGAAGAACCTTCGAACGCGCCGCTGGAAAGTGAATCACCCCGAGAGCGGCGCGCAGCCGAACCTCTACTTCCTGCTCTGAGGGAACGACCATGACGCCGCAGCTTTTCGAGACCGTCACGACCCGCGCGAATGCGCAGATCGACCCGTCGCTCCACGTCTGGGGCTTCGAGATCACGATCTACCTCTTCCTCGGCGGGATCGTCGCGGGGATCTTCATCCTCGCGGCCGCGCTGGAGCTCGTCTCCGGTGCGCGCCCGCTCTCGCGCTCCCTGCGGCCGACGCCGTTCGCGGCGCTCGCGCTCCTCTCGGTGGGCATGCTGGCGCTCTGGCTCGACCTCGCGCATCGGCTCTGGGCGTGGCGCTTTTACGCCGTCTTTCGCCCGACCTCGCCGATGTCCTGGGGCGCGTGGATTCTCGTCCTCATCTACCCGGCCGGCCTCCTCTTCGGCCTCGGCTCGCTCGACGCGGCGCAGCGCGCGTGGCTCGGCGCGCGGACGCCGGCCTTCCTCCGTATCCTTCTCGCGCGGCTCACGGACTTCGCAGGCGCGCACCGCCGCGCCATCCTCGTGACGAGCGTCCTCATGGGCGTCGGCCTTGGCCTCTACACGGGCCTCCTCCTCGGCACGATGCCCTCGCGCCTCGCGTGGAACAGCGCGGTCCTCGGGCCCCTCTTCCTCGCGTCGGGCGTCTCGACCGGCGCCGCGTCGCTGCTCCTCCTCCGTCTGGACGAAGCAGAGCGGAAGTTCCTCGTCCGCTGGGACGCCGTCGCGATCGGCGCCGAGCTCGTCCTGATCGTCCTCCTCCTTCTCGGCTGGGCGACCTCCGGCGAGGCGGGCCGCCTCGCGGCGCGCAGCTTCCTCGGCGGGCCGTACACGGCCGTCTTCTGGTCGCTCGTCGTCGTCGCGGGGCTCCTCGTCCCCCTCGCGATGGAGCTCCTCGAGTCCCGGCGGCACCTCCCGTTCGTCGCGCTCGTCCCCGTCCTGATCCTCGCGGGCGGCCTCGCGCTGCGCTGGATCCTTCTCGCGGCCGGCCAGGCCTCGGCCTTCCGGCTTCTCCCCTGAAGAGGTGAGTGAAATGTCCGAACGTCCCTTCTGGAACCCATACGTCGCGGGCGTAGTCCTCGGCCTCGTCCTCCTTGCGTCGTTCCTCGTCATGGGCTTCGGCCTGGGCTCGTCCGGCGCCGTGACCCGCTTCGCGGTCGCGGGCGCGCACCTCGTCGCCCCGAAGGCCGTCGAGACGAACGCGTACTTCTCGCAGTACTTCGGCCCCGGCAAGCACGTCCTCGAGGACTGGCTCGTGTTCGAAGTTCTCGGCGTCTTCCTCGGCGGCGTCCTCGGCGCGTACTCGGCCGGGCGGCTGAAACTCGGCATCGAGAAGGGACCCCGCGCGACGACGGCACAGCGCTTCGCGCTCGCCGTGGCGGGCGGCGTCCTGATGGGCTTCGCGGCGCGCCTCGCACGCGGCTGCACGTCGGGCCAGGCGCTCACGGGCGGCGCGGCGCTCTCGCTCGGCTCGTGGGTTTTCATGATGGCCGTTTTCACGGGCGGCTACCTCGTCGCCCCGCTCGTGAGGAGGGAATGGCGATGACGTTTCCGCTTTACGCACACGGTCTCTTCGGAACTTACGCCGGTCTCCTCGTGGGCACGCTCGTCGGCGTCGCGTTCGGGTTCGTCCTCGAGCGCGCGGGCTTCGGCCGCGCGCGCAACCTCGCCGCGCAGTTCTACCTGACGGACACGCGCGTCCTGAAAGTCATGTTCAGCGCGATCGTGACGGCCCTCGTCGGGATGACGTTCCTCTCCGGGATCGGCGTCCTCGACCTCGCGCTGATCACGGTCCCCGAGACGTTCCTCTGGCCGCAGCTCGTTGGCGGCCTCCTCCTCGGCGCGGGCTTCATCGTCTCGGGCTACTGCCCGGGCACGGGCGTCGTCGCGATCGCGTCGGGGAACCTCGACGGCATCGCAGCGATCGGCGGCGTCATGCTCGGCTCCCTCGCGTTCGGCTTCGGGTACGGGCCGCTCGAGGGCTTCTACAAGAGCAGCGCGATGGGCGCCGTGCGGATCGACCAGCTCCTCGGCGTTCCCATTGCCGTCGTCGCGGCTGCCGTCGTCGCGATGGCGGTCGGCGCGTTCCTCGGCGGCGAGAAGCTCGAGGCGATCTTCGCCCCGCGGGCGGGAGCGCTCGTCCCGGCATCCCCGACGCGCGTGAAGGCCCGGGTCTTTGGCGGATTCGCGGCCGTCGCAGCGCTCGCGCTCGTCGCCCTTGCCCTCCCGGCGCGCCACACGGTGGCCGCCGAGAAGACCGTCAGGAAGATCGGCGCCGTCGAGCTCGGCAGGCAGCTCGTCGCGTCGCCGCAGTCGTGGTGGGTTGTCGACCTGCGCCCCGAGGCGGTTGCCGAGAAGGGCCGCCTGCCCGGCGCGATCATCGTCGGCCCCGAGGAGAAGGGCGCCGCGTCCGCCGCGGGACTCGCGTCGACGCGCCAGCTCGTCGTCTACAGGCAGAGCGACCTCGCGGCGCCGCCGGAAGGCGTCAAGCGCTTCGCGGGCGACGTGTACGTCCTCAGGGGCGGCTACGATGCATGGAAGTCCGAGATCCTGACAGCCCCGAGGGCTTTGGAGAGCCCGACCGCCGCGCAGAGCGCCGACTACAACGCCCGCACGGCTCTCTACGCCCACTTCACGGGAACCGCCGCGACGGCGGGGCCCGCCCGCTCCGAACCGCGACCCGCCGCCGGGCCGGCCACCGAACCGAAGAAAGGCGGGGGCTGCTGATGGCCCTGACGAAGACTCGCCGCACCCCGCGTCCTGACGCTCGTTTCGTTCTGAACAACCGCGGGCCAGACGGTCCGCCTGTGAGAGGAGTGCCCAGATGAAAACCCGGATCGGCATCGCGCTCGTCGCGCTGCTCGCACTGATCGCCGCCCCCGCCCTCGCGACGGACGGCTACTTCCAGCTCGGCTACGGAACTGCGCAGAACGGAATGGGCGGCGCCGGCGTCGCGCTGTCCCTCAACACCATGGCCCCCGCGACGAACCCCGCAGGGAACGCGTGGGTCACGGGCTACGACCTGAGCGTCGCCCTCTTCAACCCGAACCGCGAGTTCACGGTCACCGGGACGCCGTCGGGCTATCCCGGCACGTTCGGCCTGACGCCGGGCACCGTGAAGAGCGGGACCTCGGTCTTCCTGATGCCGAGCATCGGCGCGAACTGGAAGCTGAACGACAAGATGACCTTCGGCATCGCGCTCTACGGCAACGGCGGGATGAACACGAACTACGACGCGTCGGTCTTCTACGCGGGCCGCACAGGCGTGAACCTCATGCAGATGTACGTCGCGCCGACCTTCACGTACAAGGTCGCCGAGGGCCACGCGTTCGGCTTGAGCCCGGTCCTCGGTTACCAGCGTTTCCAGGTCGAGGGAGTCGGGAGCTTCGCCCCGTACTCGTCGTCGCCCGGCAACCTCTCGAACCGCGGGTTTGACACGTCGCTCGGCTGGGGCGTTCGGATCGGTTACCTCGGCAAGCTCACACCCTGGCTCTCGGTCGGCGGCTCGTACCAGACCGAGATGGAGATGTCGAAGTTCAAAAACTACGAAGGACTCTACGCCGAGCAGGGCGATTTCGACATCCCGGCGAACTGGACCGTGGGCGTCGCGATCAAGCCCGTCGAGTCGTTCACGGTCGCGTTCGACGTCCAGCAGATCTATTACAGCAAGACCGAGTCGATCGGGAACACGCTTCTCCCGAACCTCATGACGGCGCGCCTTGGCGACGACGGCGGCGCGGGCTTCGGCTGGAAGGACGTGACGGCCTACAAGCTCGGCCTCCAGTGGGCCGCGACGCCGGGCCTCACGGTCCGCGCGGGCTACGCCTACGCGAAGCAGCCCATCCCGGAGTCCGAAGTCCTCTTCAACATCCTCGCCCCCGGCGTCATCGAGCAGCACATCACGGTGGGGGCGAGCGCGAACGTCGGCGCGAAGACAAAGGTCAACTTCGCCGTCGTCCGGGCGCTCTCGAAGTCCGTCACGGGTCCGAACCCCCTCGAGGTCCCGGGCAAGCAGACGATCGAGCTCAAGATGGATCAGTGGGTCTTCGACCTCGGCCTGTCGTTTGGGTTCTGAGGACGCACATGAAGCGCGCGTTCGCATCCGCGGCCCTCGCCGTCCTCCTCGCGATGCCCGCGTCCGCGGCGGGCGTCGAGAAGACGCAGGGGGTCTACGTCACGTTCCTTTCGGGTCTCAAGGCCGACGTCGGCGAGACGGCGGCGAAGGCGGCGTCGGCACTCAAGGGCGCCGGCTTCACCGTCCTCGCGAGCTTCGACAACGGCGTCCCGCTGGGCTCCCAGGCGAAAGCGCGGACGATCGTCTTCGCGTCCGAGCCGTGGGCCACCGAGGTTCTCTCGGGCGGCGCCGACAAGGCGTTCGGCCTGCCGATGCGCCTCGCGGTGTACGGCGACGCGTCCGGCGCCAGCGTCGCCCTCGTGAACCCCGTCTCGCTCCTCCGGACGTTCTACGCCTCGGACGCGAAGGATGCCGCGGCGCAGAAGGCCGTTGATGACGTCGCGGCCGCTCTCGCGCCGCTCGGGGCGGTCTCGCAGAAGCAGGCCGGCCAGCTCCGCGACAGCGGGGCGATCGGCGGGATGGGCGGGGGCGCGTTCCCCGACAAGATCGTCCCGGTCCTCGCGCCTGCGCGCCCTCCGGCCGACGTGGCCGAAGCGCTGAAGGCCGGGATCGCCGACGCCTCGGGCTGGCACGCCGTGTACGCATACAAGGCGTCGGACGACGTCTTCGTCGTCGGCCTCACGAATGCGAAGACGGAAGGCCGCGCCTTCGGAATCGCGGGCGAGAAACGGGCGACAGAGGCTAATCCGTTTCCCGGGATCGACCACGCCGCCGCGTTCCCGATCGAGGTCGTCGTCGCGAAGAAGGGCGCCGGCAGCTCCGTCACGCTGCTCAAGGAGATGTGGCGGATGAAGCTCTACTTCCAGGACGCCGGGAACTGGGCGTTCATGAAGAACATGCAGATGCCGGGCGACATCCAGAACGAGATCGAGGCCGCCGTGCGCAAGGCGGTGCGCTGAAGAGGCCCGTGCCGACCCCCGAAACGCGGGACGGCGTCGCGCAGAGTGGCGCCGTCTCTCTTGACATATAAAGATTCCTTGATATATTGACGTCGTGACGGCTCTCCTTCCGGCCCGCATGCTTGAGCGCCCCGCCGACGTCGCGCGGCTTGCGCGCCTCTTCCACGCCCTGTCGGACGAGACGCGGCTGAAGATCGTCGGAAAGCTGCTCCGCGGAGAGCAATGTGTCTGTAATTTGACGGACGCCCTCGACGCGGGCCAGTCGCGACTCTCGTTCCACTTGAAGGCGCTGAAGGATGCCGGCCTCGTGACCGACCGCCGCGCTGGCCGATGGATCCACTATTCGCTGAACCCGAGGACTCTCGCCGAGCTCCAGAACTTCGTCGGGACGGTTCAGGAGGATGCTGCCCGGCTCGACGCAGCGCGGTGTTGCGAGGAGAAGAAGACGTCGCTGGGGCAGCTTCACGGCATTTCGCTGTTTTAAGCATCAAGTATTTTTGATTCATTGGAGGGCCCGTGGCGGAAACGAGCATCAAGGACGTGGTCAAGGAGAAATACGGAGAGGTCGCCCGGCGGGCTGCAACCGAAAAGACGTCGTGCTGCGCGCCGACATGCTGCGGCGGCGAGAGAGACCCGATCACGTCGGATCTCTATTCTCTTTCGGAAACCGCGGGCCTCCCGGCCGCGGCGGTTTCGGCCTCGCTCGGTTGTGGCAACCCAACGGCCCTCGCGAAGCTGAACGAGGGCGATACGGTCCTCGATCTCGGTTCGGGCGGCGGCATCGACGTCTTCCTCTCGGCCCGCCGCGTCGGCCCCTCCGGGAAGGTCTACGGCCTCGACATGACGGACGACATGCTCGCCCTCGCCCGCGAGAACCAGCGGAAGGCGGGCGTCACGAACGTGGAGTTCCTCAAGGGCGAGCTCGAGAACATCCCGCTCCCGGGCGCGAGCATCGACGTGATCATCTCGAACTGCGTCGTGAACCTCTCGGCCGACAAGGACCGCGCTCTGGCCGAAGCGTTCCGGGTGCTGAAGCCGGGCGGGCGGTTCGCGGTGTCGGACGTCGTCGTGCGCGGCGAGGTCCCGGCCGAGGTGCGGAAGAACGTCGAGCTCTGGATCGGCTGCCTCGCGGGCGCTCTCGAGGAGAAGGACTTCGAGGCGAAGCTGAAGAAGGCGGGTTTCACGGACGTCGAGATCGTCCCGACGCGCGTCTACAACGTTGATGACGCGCGCGACTTCCTCGCGGCTGCGGGAGTCGATGCCGACGCGATGGCGCCGCTCGTGGACGGGAAGTTCATGAGCGCGTTCGTCCGGGCGACGAAGCCGGCGAAGGTCTGATAACCGGTACGGTCCAATGTCCGACGGTATCTCGAAAAAGCTCTCCTTCCTCGACCGTTGGCTCACCTTCTGGATCTTCGCCGCTATGGCGGCCGGAGTGGCTGTCGGCACGTTCGTCCCGGGGGTCGAGGGATTCATCAACTCGTTCCAGGCCGGCACGACCAACATCCCGATCGCCGTAGGGCTCATCCTGATGATGTATCCCGCCTTCGCCAAGGTGAGGTACGAGGAGATGGGCGACGTCTTCCGGGACCGGAAGATCGTCGGGCTCTCCCTTCTCCAGAACTGGGTGATCGGGCCGATCCTGATGTTCTTTCTCGCCATCGTGTTTCTCCGCGACCACCCCGACTACATGGTCGGCCTCATCCTGATCGGCCTCGCCCGCTGCATCGCCATGGTCATCGTCTGGAACGAGCTCGCGAAGGGAGACACCGAGTACGCCGCGGGGCTCGTGGCCTTCAACAGCGTCTTCCAGGTGCTTTTCTACAGCGTCTACGCGTGGTTCTTCATCACGGTGCTCCCCCCCGTTTTCGGCCTCGAGGGAAGCCTCGTGAAGGTCAGCATGGGGGAGATCGCGAAGAGCGTCTTCATCTACCTGGGCATCCCGTTTCTCGCTGGTGCGCTGACCCGTTTCGTCGGCGTGAAGCTGAAGGGGAGGGAGTGGTACCACCGGGAGTTCGTTCCCAGGATCAGCCCGGTGACCCTGATGGCCCTCCTCTTCACGATCGTCGTGATGTTCAGCCTGAAGGGAAAACTCATCGTCTCGATCCCGATGGACGTCGTCCGGATCGCGATTCCGCTCCTCGTCTACTTCGTCGTGATGTTCCTGGTTTCTTTCTTCATGGGAAGGCGGGCCGGAGCCGGCTACAGCAGAACGACGACTCTCGCCTTCACCGCCGCCAGCAACAACTTCGAGCTCGCGATCGCCGTCTCCGTCGCGGTCTTCGGGATCAACTCCGGGGCCGCCTTCGCGGCGGTCATCGGGCCGCTTGTCGAGGTGCCGGTGATGATCGGCCTCGTCAACGTGGCGTTCTGGTTCCAGCGGCGGTACTTCGTGCCCGCGGCCGAGAAGAGGGGATCCGCCACCGCATGACCAGCCCTCGCGTCCTCATCCTCTGCACGGGGAACTCCTGCCGATCTCAGATCGGCGAAGGTTGGCTGCGCCACGACCTCGCCGACCGAATCGAGGTGCATTCTGCCGGGACGCGGCCTTCCTTCGTGCATCCGCTCGCGATCCGCGTCATGGCCGAGGCGGGCGTCGACATCTCTTCTCACCGCAGCAAGTCCGTCGAGGCGCTGAAGGGCCTCGCGTTCGACGTCGTCGTCACGGTCTGCGACTCCGCGCGGGAAGCCTGTCCGATCCTTCCGGGCGCGCGAAAGACCCTCCATCAGGCCTTCGAAGATCCGGCCCTTGCCGGCGACGGCGAGGACGCCCTGCCTGTTTTTCGGCGCGTCCGCGACGAGATCCGCGCCCGGCTCGTTCCTCTCGTCGAGGCGGAGCTGAAATGAGCGAGACACTCTCCCTTCCCTCTTACAAGCCCGCGCAGGCTCCTGCGGCCGGCCTGCGGCTCCGGACGCTCTTTCTCCATCTCGCGGCGCTTGCCGCCTGGGTCGGCGCCTATGTCGTCAACGGAGACGTTGCGCGGTTCATCACGACCCGTCTCCTCGGCCTCACGCCCGGGACACATCTCGGCGCGGCGGTTGAGTTTTTCGTCTTCGAGGTCCCGAAGGTCCTTCTCCTCCTCACGCTCATCGTCTTCGTCGTCGGCATCGTGAGGAGCTTCTTCACCCCGGAGAAGACGCGGAGCCTTCTGGCCGGCCGGCGAGAGACTGCCGGGAACGCGCTCGCGTCGCTTCTCGGCGTCGTCACGCCGTTCTGCTCGTGCTCGGCGGTCCCGATGTTCATCGGCTTCGTGACGGCCGGCGTGCCGCTCGGCGTGACGTTCTCGTTCCTCGTGGCCGCGCCCATGGTCAACGAAGTGGCGCTCGCGCTTCTTTTCGGCCTCTTCGGCTGGAAGGTCGCGGGGCTCTACCTCGGCACTGGTCTCCTGATCGCCTTCGCATCGGGCTGGATCATTGGACGTCTGAAGCTCGAATCGTGGGTGGAGCCGTGGGTCTATCAGGCCCGTGGTCCCATCGTGGGCATGGCGGGCGAGAGGCCCGGCTGGGAGCGGCGTCTTGCGATCGGACGCGAGGAAGTCCGCGAGATCGTTGGGAAGGTCTGGCTGTATGTCATCGCCGGGATCGCCGTCGGCGCCGGAATCCACGGCTGGGTGCCCGAGAACTTCATGGCGTCGATCATGGGCAAGGGCGCCTGGTGGTCCGTGCCTCTCGCCGTCCTGATTGGGATCCCGATGTACTCGAACGCCGCGGGAATCCTCCCGGTCGTGCAGGCGCTCCTCGGCAAAGGGGCCGCGCTGGGCACGGTCCTCGCGTTCATGATGTCGGTCATCGCCCTGTCGCTCCCGGAGATGGTGATCCTGCGGAAGGTCCTCACCCCGCGCCTCATCGCGGTTTTCGTAAGCGTCGTGGGAACGGGAATCCTCGTCGTTGGGTACCTTTTCAACGCGCTTCTCTGAGAGCGCAGGCCCGCCGCTGCGCGGGGCGAGGAACCCGGCAAGTGACCTGCGAAGACATACGGCGCTTCAACGGGTGAGGATGAGCTTCGCACCGGCGATCAGAAGGACGAGCGCCAGACTGCGCTTGATCGCGACAGGCCGGAAGTGGCGGCTGCCGAGATGCGAGCCCACCGCCCCGCCGATGACGGCGGCGGCGGCGAGAACGAGGGCATAGGAAGGGAGATTCCGCGTGCTGCCGAAGTTGCCGAGCAGCCCCGCGACGGAGTTCACGAGGATGAAGAGCGCGGAGACGGCCGCGGCAGTCCTGACTCGTGCCCACCGTTTGAAGAGCAAGAGGGGAGTGAGGAAGATGCCGCCACCCGTGCCCGTGAGACCCGAGAGGAGCCCGAGCGCGGCGCCAAGGGAGATGGCGGCGATCCGGGGTGGCTCCTCCTCGACCACGTCGGGGGCGGCTCCGTAAAGGAAGCGGAAAGCCGAAAACAGCAGGACGATCCCGACAAGAACCTTGAACACGTGCGTGGGCAGGTCGATCCAGCCGCCCACAAAGGCCATGGGAACGGAAAGCGCGGCGAAAGGCCAGAAAAGCCGCCACGAAAAATGGCCCGCCCGCCAGAACTGCCATGTGGCGATGCACGCGACAAGGATGTTGAGGATGAGTGCCGTGGGCTTGATCGCCGCGGGGGCGAGGTTGAAAAGGGACATGACGGCGATGTAGCCGGAGGCGCCCGCATGCCCGACCGACGAGTAGAGGAACGCCACCACGAGAATGGCGCCCGTGAGAAAGACGAGTGTTTCAGGCGACATTCGTGCACATGACCCGAAGTGGCGCCACGATATCGTGCTTTTCGCGGGAACCCAGGAGTCCCGAAGGGCCGACGGACGGCGGGTCGTCGGATACTCTCCGGATCAGGACAGCACCTTGATGACGCGCGCCCATGGACACGGCCACGCGGCTCCGTCGGTCTCTCTCGACCAGAGGCTCTGGCTAGGAGTCGGGCTCAACATCCTCATCACGGCCGTGGAGGTCGTCGGCGGGCTCGCGAGCGGGAGCCTCGCGCTCCTGTCCGATGCACTCCACAACGCAAGCGACGTCGCAGCGCTCCTGCTCGCGATCGGGGCTCGGGCCCTCGGCCGCAAGGCGCCGACGAGGCGCTTCTCATACGGGTTTCGGCGTCTCGAGGTCGTCGCGGCGCTCGTCAATGCGGCGGTCCTCGTTGGCTTGGCGGTGCTCGTTGGGCGGGTGGCCATCGGCCGGCTTCGACATCCCTCGGCTGTGGACGGGCACACGATGCTGGTCGTCGCGCTGGTGGCGTTCGTGGCGAACGTGGCGGCCGTCCTCTTGCTGGGGCGGCACGAGAAGCACGACCTGAACGTCCGCAGCGCCTTTCTCCACCTCTTGCAGGACGCCCTCGCCTCCCTCGTCGTCGTCGCGGCGGCTCTCCTCGCGGGAACGCGGCCCGGCCCGTGGCTAGACCCGGCCGCCTCGCTCCTGATCGGCGTCGCGGTCGTGGTGAGCGCGGGACGGTTGATCTGGGAGAGCGTCCGGATCCTCGTCGAGGCGGCGCCCTCCGGTCTGGACGTCGAGGAGCTGGCGGCCGGCCTCGATGCGGCCTTCGCCCCCGCCCGCTTCCACCACGTCCACGCATGGACTGTCGGCCCCGGGCAGGTGGCCCTCACCGCTCACGTGAAGCTGGAAGGCGGAAGCCTGGAAGAGGCCGAGAGGCAGCTCGCGGCGATCCGAAGGCTTCTCGCGGAGCGATGGGACATTCACCACGTGACCCTCGAGCCCGAGAGCGAACGCTGCTCGGGAGAAGGCCTCCCGGAGACCTGGAAAGCCACTTATTGAACCCGACGAAAGCGACACGCGCTCCGCGGGAAGCGCGCGGATCAGCGCGAGGTCGGTCCCGAGGGCTTCATCGGACACGTGCTCAGTCCGAGGAGCGTATAGAGGGGGCACGTTCCGGCAAGTCCGGTCACGAGAGGCACGAGGCCCACCAGCCCCCAGCTCGTCTTCGGGCCCAGGACCGTGAGCGACAGCAGGCCGATGCCGGCGATGACCCGCAGGCTCCGGTCCACGGTTCCCTCGTTGATCTTGAAGAACTTCTCCATGCTGACTCCTTTCAACCGCCCGGAGCCCGGCGGACCTTCAGCCATGAGAGCCAAGAAGGGCCGAAGAAGATTGCCGGTCGGCGAGTCGGAACTCCCATCCGCAGTGACCCTGCGCGTCCGGGTCGGGCGGGCAATGCAGGCAGCGGGTCTCGATGCGCGGGTCGACCGTGCGCGCGAACGTCTCGAACTCGACCTCGCCGACGGGCCGGCACGGGAAATCCGGGAGGCCCTTGCGCCGGCGGGTCTCCTGGACGCGGCAGGACGTCATGAAGAAGCGCAGGACGGGCCCGTCCCGCTCGGTCCGGCTCGGGTTCACGAAGCTGTACGCCCGGAAGGAGAGCGCCCGCGCGAGCGCGTCGAGGCCGCCGTCCTTCGGGATCGCATACGCCTCCATGATCCGGCGCGCCTCGGCGGCCGCGAACCGGCGCCAGGATGCGGCATCCAGCTCGATCGCGGCATCCATCCCGTAGCGCTCTTCGGCGGCGAGGAACCAGCTGCCATCGTGCGCGAGCCAGTTCTTCGCGAAGACGTCGAGGGCCTTGAGGAGACCGGCGCGGTCGAGCGCCTCGAACGCCGGCGGTGCGGCGGCGCGCGCCTCGGAGGTTTCCTTCCGTCGTGCGAGCTCGTCCTCGGTCAGCGTCACGCGTCCGTCCCCTTCCTCGTTTCAGGCGAGTCCGTCCTCGTCCGGGAGGAGCAGCTCGTCCCGCCGCCGGCGGGACCGCGCGCCCCTCACGTTGGGACGCCGAGGCGTGGGAAGACGAACTTCTGGAGGAGGATCCAGACGAGTAGGAGGCCCCACAGCCATGCGGCGTCGTTGCTCATCCTCGCCCCCCGTCCTGGACCGCCGCCGCTGTTTCCGCCTCGGCCGGCACGGCCTTCGCGGCCGCGTCGAGCGCCTGGACGAGGTCGGCGATCAGGTCGCGCACGTCCTCGCAGCCCACGGAGAGACGGACGAGGTCGTCGGAGATCCCGGCGGCCTCGCGCTCTTTCTTCGGCATGCCCGTATGCGTCATCGACGCCGGGTGCTCGATGAGCGTCTCGATGCCCCCGAGGCTCACGGCGAGCGTCGCGAGCTTGACCGAGTCGATGAACGCCTTGCCCGCCTCGAGGCCGCCCTTCACGCCGAAGGAGAAAACGGCGCCCGGTCCGGCCATCTGCCGGAGCATGAGCGCGTGCTGCGGGTGGCTCGGGAGGCCCGGGTGGAGGACCCACGCGACGCCGGGATGCGCCTCGAGGAAGCGCGCGATCTCGAGGGCGTTCGCCTGCGCGCGCTCCATCCGGAGGCCGAGCGTCTTGACGCCCCTGAGGACGAGCCACGCCTGGTGCGGGTCCATCGTCCCGCCGAAGACGACGTGCACCTTGCGAAGCCGGTCGAGGAGGGCGGGCGCGCCCGCGATGATCGCGCCGCCGAGGACGTCCGTGTGGCCGTTGATGTACTTCGTGAGGCTGTGGACGACGACGTCGGCTCCGAGCGCGAGCGGCTGCTGGAGCACGGGCGAGGCGAACGTGTTGTCCACGACGAGGAGCGCGCCGCGCCCGTGCGCGATGTCCGCGCAGGCCGCGATGTCCGTGAGCTTCATCGTCGGGTTCGCGGGCGACTCGATGTAGACCATCTTCGTCGAGGGCCGCATCGCGGCCGCGACGTTCTCCGGATTCGACGAGTCGACCCACGTCGAGGCGACGCCGAAGCGCCGGTACTCGTTCTCGAGGACGAGGCGGGACGGCCCGTAGACCGAGTCGGTCCCGACGACGTGCGCGCCCTGCTCGAGAAGCGCGACGTAGACCGTGTTGATCGCGGCCATGCCGGTCGCGGCGCCGAGCGCGCCGCAGCCGCCCTCGAGCGTCGCGAGGCACTCCTCGAGCGCCGCGACGGTCGGGTTCCCGAGGCGCGTGTACTTGTAGCCGGGGTCCCTCCCCTGGAAGCGCGCGGCGCCCTCGTCCGCGTTGCGGAACGCGAACGTCGACGTCTGGTAGATCGGCGTCGAGACGGCGCCCGTGGCGGGATCGGGGTGCTGCCCCGCGTGGATGATCCGGGTGGCAGGGTGCATCCTTCGGATGTCGGTCATGGCGATTCCTTTCCGTTCGCGAGCGCGGGCGCCGGCGTCCGCCGCACCCACTCGCCGGTCTCGTCGTTGAGCGCGTAGCCCTCCGCGAGTTCCCGTCCGCGGCGCGCGACGTGGTCGACCCCCTCGAGGAGCGCCTGGAATTCGTCCTCGCTCACGGTCGGCGAGAGGCTGACGCGGACCCAGCCGGGCTTCTCGCCGAGGTGCCCTTCGTCGAGCCGGTGGCGGATCGCCATCGAGTGCGCCTCGTCGATGTGGAGGAGGAGGTGGCCGTACGGGCCCGCGCACATGCAGCCCGCGCGCACCTGGATTCCGAAGAGGTCGTTCAGGAGGCGGGCCGCGAGGTTGTGGTGGACGTGGCGGAAAATCACCGAGAGGACGCCGAGGCGCCGCGTCTCGAGGTTGCCGAGGATGTAGAGGTCATCGCGCCCGCGCCACGCGCGGATCGCGCGAGAGAGATAGTCCTGCTCGACGCGCTCCGTGCGCGCGGCTCCGACGGCCGCCTTGAGGTCGAACGCGAGGCCCGCCTGGATCGTCTGGACGATCGGCGGCGTTCCGCCCGTCTCGCGCGATTCGATCGCGCCGAGGTAGCGGTGGTCCCACCGGGACGTGTAGAGGACCGTCCCGCCGCCGGGCTCGGCCGGGACGCGGTTCGTGAAGAGGCGGCGGTGCGCGACGAGGAGGCCGGGCGTCCGCGGGCCGCCGAGAAACTTATGGACGGAGAAGAAAGTGGCGTCGAGGGCGGCCGTGGGATCGCCCGCCGGATGCATGTCGACGTCGACGTAGGGGCCGGCCGCCGCGAAGTCGAAGAACGCGAGCGCGCCGTGGCGGTGGAGAACGCGCGCGAGGCCGTGGACGTCGTTCAGGATCCCCGTCACGTTCGAGGCCGCACTGAACGTCCCGATCTTCCACGGCCGGTGCGCGTGGGCCGCGAGCTTGCGGTCGAGGTCCTCGAGGCTGATGCGCCCGTCGGGGTCGAACTCCACGTAGACGGAGTCGCCGATCGTCTCGCGCCACGCGATGTCGTTCGAGTGGTGCTCCATGAGCGACCGGAAGACGACGGGCCGGTCGTCGGCCGGGATCCGACCCGCGAGGTCGAACCGCTCGTCGAGCTGGTCGGGAAGCCTGAGGCCGAGGACGTGGATGAGGCGGTTGATCGCGCCGGTCGAGCCGGAGCCGACGGGGATCACGACGTCGTCCCGCGTGGCGCCGACGTAGGCACCTATCTTCCGGAGAGCCCCCTCGTAGCGCTCCGTCATGAAGCGGCCCGTGAAGTTGCTCTCCGTGTGCGTGTTCGCCATGAAGGGGAGGACGCGCTCGTTCAGCTCCTCCTCGACGTCCCGGTGGAAGCGGCCGGAGGCGATGAAGTCGAAGTAGCGGAGCGGCTTCTCGCCGAAGGGGCCGGGAATCACGGCGCCGGCGCCGACGACGCGCTCCCTCAGATGCGCGAGGAACGCGGCTTCCTCGGCGGGCGAGGATGTGACGACGGGGCTGCGGGGCGCGGCGGACGCCGCGTCCACGAGGCGGGACGGCGCGTGCGCGGCGGAGCTCAGCGGCGGCCGCCTCGCCGGGGACGCCCGAGAATCGCGTCGGCCTTGTCGCGGGCCCCGCGCTCGACGCCCTCGCAGACGATCGAACAGATCTTCAGAAGGGTGGGATCGGCGATCGAGTAGACGGTCCGCGTGCCGTCCTTGCGGCGGTCCACGAGCGCCGAGCCGTGCAGGACCGCGAGGTGCTTGCTCACGTTCGCCTGCGTGCCGCCAACCTCGTCGAGGATCTCGCCGACGGACGCCTCGCTCCGGAACAGTCGCCTCAGGATTTTGAGGCGCATGGGCTCGGAGAGCGCGCGGAAGCGCACAGCGACCTCTTCGCAGCCGGCGTCCGTCAACGGAAGATGCGCGTGTATCACCATATGGTGATCATCGTGCCCGCAGCAGGGGAGGTCAATGATTCCGGTGCGGGGCCCGCCGGGCCCCGGGGTCACCCTGAACTCGTAGAGGGGCACGGGATCCTCCTCAGGCGTCCCAGGACTCGAGGGTCCAGGTGACGACATGGGGGCGGGGCGCGGCGCCCGGCAGCGCCTTGAGGGCCGCGCGCAGCTTCGGGACCTCCTCGTCCGCGACGAAGGACATGATGATCGTCGACGTCTTCGGGAACGCCGCCGAGCCGAGGTGGCGGCCCGACGAGCCGATGCCGCGCGCGTCGACCTCGGTATAGCCGGTCACCCCGGCGCGCTCGAGGGCGATCTCGACGTTCTCGCGCGAGGCGGTGCCGGCGAGAACCATGAGCATCTTCACGCTGCTTCCTCCTCCGCCGGCGGGACGCCGGCGGTCTTGAGGTACATGAAATAGAGGAGAGGGATCACGACGAGGGTCAGGGCGGTCGCGACGACGACGCCCGAGATGAGCGCGACCGCGAGGCCCTGAAAGATCGGGTCGAGGAGGATGACGGCGCCGCCCGCGACGAGCGCGAGGGCCGTCAGGACGATCGGCCGGAAGCGGACCGCGCCCGCCTTCACGACGGCTTCCTCGAGGGGCTCGCCGGCCGCGAGCTCGAGGTTCACGAAGTCCACGAGGAGGATCGAGTTCCTGACGATGATCCCCGCGAGCGCGATGAAGCCGATCATCGAGGTCGCCGTGAAGAAAACGCCGAAGAGCGCGTGCGCGGGCAGGATGCCGATCAGCGTGAGCGGGATCGGCGCCATGATGATGAGCGGCGTCACGAACGAGCGGAACCACCCGACGACGAGGACGTAGATGAGGACGATGACGGCCGCGAAGGCGATCCCCATGTCCCGGAAGACCTCGTACGTGATGTGCCACTCGCCGTCCCACTTCATCGCGTAGCGGTTCGAGTCCGTCGGGAGCGTCGTCGAGAGGACCTCGAGGGGCCGCCCGTCGGGCGCCTTGAGCGCGGCAATGCGGCTCTTCATGTCGAGGATCCCGTACACGGGAGCTTCGGCCACCCCGGCCATCTCGGCGAGGACGTACGTCACGGGCTGCAGATTCTTGTGGTAGACGAAGGGCTCGCGGACGCCGTTGACGACGGTCACGAGCTCGCGGATCGGGACGAGCTTGCCCGTCATGGACGGGACGGTCGTCGCGAGGAGTCCCTCGAGGCCCGAGCGCTGGGCGCGGTCGAGCCTCAGGACGAGGGGCACACTCTCGCGGGCCGCGTCCACATGGAGGAGGCCCGCGTCCATCCCGCTGAGCGCGATCCGAAGCGTCTTGACGACGACTTCGGGCGTCACGCCGCTCAACATCGCCTTTTCACGGTCCACGACGAGTTCGATCTTTGGCCCTGGATCCTCGACGAGCCAGTCCGTGTCGACGACGCCGGGGGTCGCTTCGAAGACGTCCTTGACCTGTTTCGCGAGCGCGATGCGGCGGACCGGGTCCGGGCCGTAGATCTCGGCGACCATCGTCGAGAGGACCGGCGGGCCCGGGGGCACCTCGGTGACCTTGACGTTCGCGCCGAGGCGCTTCGCGGCCGGCGCGATCAGGTTCCGGATCTCCTTGGCGATCGTGTGGCTATCGCGCGAGCGGTCGTGCTTGGACGCGAGGTTGACCTGCATGTCCGCGACGAGCGGGCCGGACCTCAGGAAGTAGTGGCGGACGAGGCCGTTGAAGTTGAACGGGGCCGACGTTCCGGCGTAGACCTCGACGTCCGCAACCTCGGGCCGCGTCTTCACGAGGACCGCGAGCTCGCGCGCGGCGGCGGCCGTCGCTTCGAGCGTCGTCCCCTCGGGCATGTCGAGGACGACCTGCAGCTCGCTCTTGTTGTCGTACGGGAGCATCTTGACCTTTACGGCCCTCACGACGAAGAGCCCGCAGGACAAGAGGAGCAGGGCGACGACGCCGCCGAGGAGCGCCCAGCGGCGGGCCGCGTGCCTCAGGAGCGGCGTGAAGAGCTTCCGGTAGAAGCGGACGAGGCGGTCCTCAGCGGGAGCTTCCGCGCCAAGGGCGCCCGGTGCGAAGTTGTCCTCGCCCTTCAGGTGCGCCTCGGCAAACTTCCGGAAAAGCCGGAACGTGAGCCATGGCGAGACGATGAACGCGATGAGGAGGGAGAAGACCATTGCCGCCGAGGCGTTCACGGGGATCGGGCGCATGTACGGGCCCATGAGGCCCGACACGAACGCGAGCGGAAGGAGCGCCGCGACGACCGCGAAGGTTGCGAGGATCGTCGGGTTGCCGACCTCGTCGACCGCGTACACGGTTGCGAGGCGCGGCTCGCCCCAGCCGAGCTCGTAGTGGCGGTGGACGTTCTCGACGACGACGATCGCGTCGTCCACGAGGATGCCGATCGCGAAGATGAGCGCGAAGAGCGTGACGCGGTTCAGCGTGTAGCCGAAGAGGTACGACGAGAAGAGGGTGAGGGCGAGCGTCGCGGGGACCGCGACGAGGACGACGACCGCCTCGCGGCGTCCGAGGAAGAGCGCCATGAGGATCACGACGGAGAGCGTCGCGAGCCCGACGTGGAAGATCAGCTCCGACGACTTCTCGTCGGCCGTCTTGCCGTAGTCGCGCGTCTTCGTGACCGTGACGTTGGAGGGGACGACGGGGCCCTTGAGACCCTCGAGGCGCGCGTCCAGCTCCTTCACGAGCTCGACGGCGTTCGTGCCGGGCTTCTTCGCGACGGCGAGCGTCACGGCGGGGGCGTCTTCCCCGGCCTTCGTGAGCATCCAGGCGTACTGAGTGGGCTCCTCGGGTCCGTCGGAGACGGTCGCGACGTCCCGCAGCCAGACGGGCTTGCCGTTCACGACGCCGATCACCGCGGCGCCGACGTCCTCGGCGCGGCGGAAGAGCGAGCCGACCTCGACGGGCACCTCCGCGTTGCCAGTCGAGAAGCTGCCGGCAGGGAGGCGCCAGTTGAGTCCCGACAGGGCCTGATGCGCCTGGACGAGCGAGACGCCATAGGAGGCGAGGCGGTCGCGGTCGAAGATCACGTTGACGACCCGGCGCTGCCCGCCGAGGACGGTGACCTGCGCGACACGTGGGTGTCGCGTGAATTCGGCCTTGACCTCGTCGGCGATCTGCCGGAGCTGCATCGGGGACGCGTCCTTCGACCAGAGCGTGTACGCGGCGACCGGCACGTCGTCGATTCCGCGGGGCACGACGACGGGCGGCAGGGCGCCCGGCGGGAGATTCGGCTGGAGCTCGGCGATTTTCGCGTGGACGCGGACGACGGCCTGGTCGGGGTCCGTCCCGACGAGAAAGCGCACGATCACGATCCCGCCCGAGGGCTGCGACGTCGAGTAGACGTACTCGACGTTCGGGATCTGGTAGAGGGCCTTCTCGACGGGAGAGATGACGCGACGCTCGACTTCCCCGGCCGCCGCGCCGGGGAGCGCGACGAAGACGTCGATCATCGGGACCTTGATCTGGGGCTCCTCCTCGCGCGGCGTGATGAGGAGCGCGAACGCGCCGAGAAGGAGCGAAGCGACGACGAGGAGGGGCGTGAGCTTGGATTCGAGGAACGCCTTCGCGATCCGGCCCGAGGCTCCGAGGGGCCGGCGCGTCATCTTGCGGCGAAGCGCCTCGCGCGCGTCCTTCCCGTGGGAGCTGTTCTCGCTCACCTTGCGCTTCCCTTCGCCTCGGCGTCTTTCGGTTCGGAGACGGGCGCGCCGTCGGCGGGTGGCGCCGTGAGGCCGACGAGGACGGTCTCGCCGCCGGAGAGGCCGGAGAGGATCTCGACCTTGCCGCCCGAGGAGGCGCCCGTCGTCACGACGCGGGTGCGCGCCTTGCCGGCGTCGTCCTTCAAGGCGACGAGGCTGACGCCGCCGCTCGCCAGAACGGCGCTCTCGGGAACGAGGACGGACGGCCGCGCCGCGGCGTCGAGGGTCGCGCGGCCCGTGAGGCCGGTCGCAACGGGCGCGCCGGACAGCTCGAGGGTCACGGTGTACGTGTGGCTTGCGGGGTCGGCGCCGGGCGACATCTCGACGACGGCGCCCGTCAGGTCGGCGCCCGTGAGGTCGGCGCCTGCTCCGTCGATCTTCACGGCGAGCTTCTGCCCGGCTTTGAGGCCCGACGCGGCGACCGTGCCGGCCGGGACCTGGACGACGAGGCGGCGGCCCGTCGCGGACTCGATCGTGACGAGCGGGCGGCCTGGGGCCGCGAGGTCGCCGGCCTCGACGAGACGCGCGGCCACACGGCCGGCGAAGGGTGCCGTCACGCGGGACTCGCGTGCGACGGAGGAGGCTGCATCCACCGCGCCTTCGCCCTGCTGGACGGCGCCTTTCGCCTGCTCGTATTGCATCCGGTTCATGTCGAGCTCGAGCGGCGACGCCGAGCCGGCGGCCGCGAGGGCCTTGTAGCGTTCGTAATTGCGCTCGGCGAGGGAGAGCGCCGCGCGCGCCTGCGCGAGCGCGCCTTTGGCCTGGGCCTCCTGGCCCTTCGCCGTCTGCGGGTCGATCTCGACGAGGACGTCGCCGGCGGAAACGGACTGGCCGACGCGCGCGGGAACCGCGACGACGTTCGCCATGACGCGGCTCGAGACGGCCGCCGCGCGGTCGGCCGTGACCGTGCCGTAGAGCGTAAGGCGGTCCGGCAGCGTGACGCGCTCGGCCGTCGCCGTGGAGGCGGCAACCGGAGCGAGATCGTTCTTCCCGGGAGCCTCCTTGGAATGGCCGCAGCCGGCCGCGAGGAGGGTGAGCGCCAGCGGCGCGACGATTCCGATCTTCATTACTCCGTTCCTCCGTTCAAAACGCTCTCGGGGCGCCGCCCCGCCTTGACGGCGAGCCTCAGGGCCGCCATGTGCGCGTCGGCGCGAGCGACGAGCTCGCGCGTTTCCGCCTCGCGGCGGGCCGTCGTGACGTCCAGGAGATCGAGCGTCTTCACGACGCCCGCCCGGAACCGATCGTTCGTGATGCGTTCGCCCTCGCGCGCGGCTTCGAGGGCCTTCTTCGCGGTCTCGTGCCGGGCCTCGGCCGTTTTCGCTTCCTCGAAGGCCTTCCGGACCTCGAGGCGGACGCCCTCCGCGAACCGGGCGACGTCCTCGCGGCCCGCGCGGGCGTCTTCGCGCGCCGCGATGACCGCGGCGCGGTCGGCGCCGCCCTGGAAGACGTTCCAGGTCGCGACGGCCGTGAGGGAGCCCGACCTGCCGGTCGAGCCGAACGGCTTGTCGCCGTAGAGCTCGCCCTTGGCGACGAGCGCGAGCTTCGGCCAGAAGGGCGCCTGTTTAACCTTCTCCTCGAGCTCGCCCGCCGCGAGGAGCTTTCGGGCCGAGCCGAGGTCGGAGCGTTCGGCGGCGGTCGCGAGCCAGCCGTCCAGGGGTGCCGCGACGGGGCGCGGGTCGGGCAGCGGGGCGAGGGCCCACGAGGAGCCGCCCGCAGCGCCGAGCCGGAACGCGAGGTTCGCGTTCGCGATCCTCACGCGGCCGTCGGCCTCGGTCGCGAGGTCGTCCATCCGGGCGAGCTCGACCTCGGCCCTCAGGAACTCCGAGCGGACGAGCATGCCCTGCGTGACGTAGTCTCCGGCGAACTTGACGTGCGCCGCGACCGTGTCGCGCGACTTATGGAGGAGAGCCGCGTACTCCTCGGCCTGCGCGACCATCACGTACGCCTCGGCGGCCGCGAGGGCGGCGTTGTCAGCCGTCCACGTGGACGTCTCCGATGCCGAAGCGACCGCGAGTTTCGCCTGGTCGATCCGCCCCGAGAGCTCGCCGCCCGTGAAGAGGGGGAGGGCGATCTCGGCGCGCGTGATGCCGGTGTTGATCGGCGCGGCGTCGTTCGGGTCGCTCGCGACGAAGTCGGGGAACGAAAACGTGCCCTGGTTCAGCTTCATGGCGAAGGCCTCGGCCGGGTTGTTCGTGCGCATGAAGAGCGCCGTCAGGTTGAGCGACGGGAGGCGCATGGCCTTCGCCTGGGAGGCCCGGGCCTCGGCGGCCCCATGGCGGGCCTGAGCGGCCGTGACTTCCCGGGCGCTCTCCCGGGCCTTCTGCATGGCCCCGGCGAGGGTCAGGGGAGATGGAGAGGACTGGGGCCCGTCGGCCCGGGCAGGAGATGCCAGCGCCGCCGCCAGTCCGAGGAGAACGAGGGGGTTGTGTTTTCCGTTCACGGAGACTAATATATAGCTATATGGTTATGAAAGTCAAGGGCCGGCAACCCCGTCCCCCACAGGAGAGACCAATGACCGTCAACGACGCCCTTCGCTCCATCGCCGGGTTCTTCGTCCTCGCCTCAGTCGCCCTCGGATACTTCGTCCACCCCGGCTTCTTCCTCTTCACGGCCTTCGTTGGGGCGAACCTCCTCCAGAGCGGCTTTTCGAAGTGGTGCCCGATGATCGCGATCCTGAGGAAGGCCGGCGTGAAAGACGTCCTGCCCGAGCCCAAGGGGTCCTGCTGCGCCGAGGGAACCGCGTGAAAATCGCCGTCTCGTTTCCGGGCGGCGTCGCCGTCGAGGCGGGCGTGAAGGGCCACACAGTTCGGACGGACCAGCCGGCGCCGCTTGGCGCCGACTCGGCGGCGTCGCCCTTCGACCTCTTCCTCGCGTCGATCGCGACGTGCATGGGCTTCTACGCCCTGCGCTTCTGTCAGGAGCGCGGGATCGCGACCGAGGGGCTCGGGCTCTCGCTCGAGACCGTCCGCGACGACGCGAAGAAGCGCCTCTCGACGATCAAGGTCGCGCTCACGCTGCCGCCCGGCTTCCCGGAGAAGTACACGGACGCGATCCGTCGCGCGGTCGACCAGTGCGCCGTCAAGAAACAAATGGTCGAGCCGCCCGCGTTCGAGCTGACGGTCTCCTGAGGGGCCGTCAGCCCGAGCCGAGGAGGCCCCAGAAGAGCGCGAGGAGGACGAGGAGCGCGACCCCGACGTAGAGGCGGTCGCGCCCGCGCGCGAACTCGACGATGCACAGGGCGACGCGGGCGAACGGCGTCGCGACCAGGAGCAAAACGCCGAGCTGCATGATCCCGCGCGGGTCGGCCTGGGCGGCGTCCCTGAGGGCCCCGGAGACCGTCCGGAAGGCCGCCGGCTCGCCGCGAAACACGTGGTAATCGGCGTGCCGCGCACCCTCCCGTGCGAGGAACGGCACGAGGCCGAGGACGATCACGGCGCTCGAGACGATCACGCCGAGGCGCAGGATCCCGCCCACCTCGCGCGCGAGGCGCCGCTCCTTGCGGCCCGCGATCACACGCCCCCCCGGAGACCCTGGACGATCATCTGGATCCCCATGACGAGGACGACGGCCGTGAAGACGAGGCGGAGGACGTTCGAGCGGGTGGCCGTCAGGATCCTGGCGCCGAGCGCCGATCCCGCGAGAACGCCGAGGACGGCGGGCGCGGCGAGCGCCGGGTCGATGTACCCGCGGCTCAGGTAGACGCCCGCGCTCGCGGCGGCCGTCACGCCGATCATGAAGTTGCTCGTCGTCGTCGAAACCTTGTAGGGGAGCCCGAGAACGTTGTCCATTGAAAGGACCTTGAGCGCGCCCGAGCCGATTCCGAGGAGGCCCGAGGCGGCGCCCGCGACGACCATCAGCAGCCATGCGAGCGGGACGCGCCGTGGAAAGTACGCCTGTTCTCCGCCGGCGAGGGAGGGAAAGGACCCGTTCAGGCCGAGGCGCGTCGCGAGCGGGTCGGGGGATTGGATCCCCGCCGCCGCGGCGTGCCCCTTCCACGAGAACGCCGTCGAGCCCAGGAGGACGGCGCCGAAGATCACGGCGATCGCGGACGTCGGCGTCCGCGCCGCGAGGAACGCGCCGACGAGGGCGCCGAGGGTCGTCGCGATCTCGAAGAAGAGGCCGATTCGCACGTTCGAGAAGCCCTCGCGGACGTAAGCCGCCGCGGCGCCGCTCGACGTCGCGATCACGGCCACGAGGGCGGTCCCGATCGCGTACTTGATGTCGACGCCGAGGCCGAGCGTCAGGAGCGGGACGAGGACGACGCCGCCGCCGAGGCCCGTGAGCGCGCCGACGAGGCCCGCGGCGGCCGCGCCGGAGAAGAGGAGCGCGGTGAATCCGAGGACGTTCACCGGCCGGAGTTCAGTCCGGGTCCGCGAGGATCGAGGAAAGCCCTTCGACGACCTCCGCGCCCGCGTCCTTGTGGTACGGCGCCGCGTAGAACTTCGCGAGATCGAGAGGGGGGTGGAGGGCGACTCGGCACTTTTTCAGCACCTTTCCCGGAAACTGCCTGTAGAGGAGGAGATTGCGGAAGCCGTCCACGCGCACGGGAACGGCGACGGCCTTCGTGCGATGGAGAAGCTGCGCGACGCCGGGGCGCAGCGGCGCGCCCTTCTGGGTCGTGCCGGCGGGGAAGTGCAGCAGCCACCCGGTCGCGATCGCCTCCTCCACCTTCGCGATGCCCTGGAAGTCCGCCCCGCGCTTCACGTCTTTCCCGCCTTCGCGGAAGCTGCGTCGGAATGTCACGCCGCCGCCTTTCGTGAAGAGCTGGGTCAGGAGGTTCTGCTTCATCGTCTCTGTCGCGGCCGAGAAGCGCATGAACGGGTCCTCGAGCGGCAGGCGATGCCGCACGTACACGACGTCGAAAATCGCCATTGCCTCCATGAAGTACGTCTGGTGGTTCGAGAGGAAGACGACGTTCTTGCGCGGGAGCGTGTCGATGATCCGGTCGCCCGTCACGTGAACCCGGTTCAAGAGGCGGAAATAGGGAATCGTGAAGCCGAGCCCGAGGCTCGTGATGATTCCGCGACGAAGCCAGCGGTCCGCGAACGTCGAGGCGAGGTTGGACAATCTGGGCGGATTCTAAGACGAGGACGCGGTCAGCCGCGCGCGGAGATTTCGATTCCCCAGACGACCATGTCGGTCGACTTCGGCGTGTGGCCGAGGCGGCGCACCATCGCCGAGATCTGGCCGCGGTGGTACGTCTGGTGGTTCACGACGTGCTTGACGACGACCCAGAACGGGGCCGTCTTCCTTTCGCCCTTCAGGTTCTTCCAGGTGAAGGGTCCCGCGAGGCGCTCGGGCGTGAAGGCCGGCAGGAGGCGCGCGTGCTTCTCCTCGGCGGCGAGAAGGACCCGCGCCGCGTCCTCGAGGCCCGGCAGTTCTTCGATCGTCGCGCGTCGCGTCGCGTCGCGGCCGGAGAAGCGCTCGGCCCAGGCGTCCGTGGCGCCCGCGAGGTGGACGAACGTGGCGCGCAAGGACGGCCAGCCGCCGCCCTGCTCCTTCACGTAATCGGCCTCGGACATGGCTCGCAGCGTCTCGAGGACGCGCGCGTTAGCCCAGGAGTTGTAGGCGTAAAGGGAGATGAGGTCGTCCGCGGGAGAAATCACTTCGCGGGGTCTTCGACGATGGTGTTCGTGAGCGTGCCGAGCCCCTCGATCGTGAGGCTCACGACGTCGCCTGGCTTCAGCCACTGGTCGTGCGTGATCTTCGAGCCGTTCAGCTCGAGGAAGCAGCCGGTACCCACCGTGCCCGAGCCGATGACTTCTCCGGGCTCGAGGGTGACGCCGTCGGCGGCGCGCCGGATGATCTCGGCGAACGTCCAGTTCATCTGCGAGACGTTTCCGTCGGAGACCGGCACGTGGTTGACCGTTGCGGTCATGCGTGCGATGAGGACATTTCCTTTCGGCGAGGGCGAGAGGCGATCCTTCAGCTCGTCTTTCGTGACGAGCCATGGGCCCAGCCCCGTCGCGAAGTCCTTGCCTTTCGCCGGGCCGAGGTTCAGCTTCATCTCCTCCGCCTGGAGTGCGCGGGCCGAAAAGTCGTTCAGGACGCCGTACCCGAAAATCGCTTCGTCGGCTTCGGCGAGCGTGGGGTTCGTGATCCTCTTTCCGATCACGCAGAACGCTTCCAGCTCGAAGTCCAGCTTCTCGAGCCGGCTCCGCCCGACGCGCAGCTCGCCGGGACCGATGACCGCGAGCGCGTTCGTGAAATAGAAGACGGGGAAGGCGTCGAACTCGGGGATCATCCCGAGGCCGCGGTTCCCGCGCGCCGTTTCGACGTGCTGGCGGAACGCGTAGGCGTCGCGGATCGAGACCGGGCGCGGCAGCGGCGCGAGGAGAGTGACGGCCTGCTCGGAGTGAAAGGCCTCACGCGGCACCTCGGAGGCCATACCGAGGAGGGCGCCTGCTTCCGGCATGAGCTCGTCGGCGCGCGCGAGCAGGTCGAGCATCCCCACCTTCGCGAACCGGGCGTCAGCACGAGCGAACTCGAGAATCCGATCTTCTCCGACGACCGCCCCGAGGCGCGGCCGCTGGGCCGCGAAAATGCCGGAGGTCGAAGCATCACCTTCCGAGGGAAGGAATGTGACCAGTCGCATGGCCGGAGAGTCTATCGCCGCGGACCTCCGCCCGCCGTAAGCTTCTCCTCTCATGCCACGCCCGTTGGGCCGCGACCGGATCGCGGGGGTGTGGGAGGGGAAGATCCTCCTCTCCTGCGCGGAGCCGAAGGGGTGGCGCGTGCGCGTGCCAAAGGCGGCCACGTCCGCCGAGCACCCGGGGACGTGCGTGCGCTGGGAGGAGCAGCTCTTCGAGGTCGAGGACCTCGAGACCCATGCGGACGGGAGTCTCACATACACGCTCGCGCGCTGGGACGAGCGCCACGCGATCCGCGTCATCGTGACGTACGACGCCGAGACGGAGGCCCAGCGGATCAAGGAGACGCGCACCGCCACGCGGCGGGTCGAAGGGCGCACGGCTCTGCTTCTCGCCGCGCCTTTCGTGGGATGTCTTCCCGCCCCGGTGCAGGAACGGTTCGAGCACGAATACAACGTCCGCGCTTCGACGATGTCGCTCGCGTCGGCGCTGCCGCTCTGGATCCTCGGGTGGATCTCCCTCATCCTTCTCCTGGCGTCGTCTGTCGGGGGCGCGGGCTTCCTCCCGACGCCGGTCCTCGTGTTCGGCGTCTACCTCCTCGCCGAGTCGACCGCGCGCCTCGCCGTCTGCATCCAGCAGGGTCGGCCGATCGGCACGTTTCTCGGCACTCTCCTCTACGAGGTGTGGCGGATTTCGAGGCGCGGGCTCGATCGTTCGACGGGGCGCGCGGTGCCTCCCGAGAAGTCCCTCTTCCAGGTGGAACCCCCGGAGCCCTGGGAGGAGGACGTCGACCGCTTTCATCTTCTCGAGCCGGTCCTGTCGTTCCTGGAAGCGAGAGACCAGGACGTGCTCGCGAAGCGATTCGGATTCGACGGCCTGAGGTGGGCGCGGATCTCGGCGATTTTCCTGCTCGTCGCGCTCGGCCCGTTCGCGGCGACCGCGCTCCTCGGGTTTCTCCTCGTCCCTGAGGTCTCGGATCTCCTCGTGCTGCTGCTTGCGGGCGGCCTCTGCGTCGAGCAGGTCCTGCGGCTCCGCCGCGTCGCAAGGAAGAGGCCGGCCCCGTCGGTCCTCGGTCTTTTCATCCGGCCCTGGGCGCGGCGCCTGCTCGCGGAAAGAACCCCAGAGTGAGCTTTTCGGTCCGCTTATTGCTTCACCGGGGACGTGAGCGCCAGCGAGAAACAGCTTCGTAGCCGTTTTGCGACGGTGATCGCGGCCGGGTGGCTTGGGATCGTGGGCCTCCTCACGTTCGTTTTCCCGGCTTCCAATCGCTATACGGGCCGGGTCGTGTCGATTTCGGAGACGGCTCAGGTCGTCGTTCTCAGGAACGGCCGCCCCGAGAGCCTCCGCCTGGCCGAGGTCGAGTTCCCCGAAAAGGGGCAGCAGCATGCACGGGCGGCGCGGGCCTTCGCGAACCGGCTCGCCCTCGGCCGCGACGTTTTCGTCGAGGAATCCCGCTTCGGAGACGGAAGGCGGGTCGGGTACGTGACGCTTCCGGGCGGCAGAAACCTCAGCGCCGAGCTCGTCAAGGCGGGCCTCGCCTGGCCATCGTGGCAGCACGCGGGCCCGCTCGCCTCGTCGCTCGCCGTCCTTCAAATGCGCGCGATGTCGGACCGGCGTGGCCTCTGGGGCGAGGCCCCCACGAAGCCGGTCTCCCGGGCGGCCCTCGGCGAGAACTGAGCCTCGGGCCTCAATCCGCCTTGCGCGTGATGAGATGCTACGACGATGCCGAACAGGCTCGCCCTCGAATCCTCCCCCTACCTCCGCCAGCACGCCCACAACCCGGTGGACTGGTATCCGTGGGGAGACGAGGCCTTCGAGACGGCGCGACGGGAGAATCGCCCCGTCTTCCTCTCGATCGGGTACTCGTCCTGTCACTGGTGTCACGTGATGGAGAAGGAGTCGTTCGAGAGCGAGGAGATCGCGCGGTTTCTGAACGCGCACTTCGTCAGCATCAAGGTGGACCGCGAGGAGCGGCCGGACGTGGACGACGTCTACATGACGGCCGTCCAGCTCACCTCGGGTCGCGGCGGCTGGCCGCTGTCGGCGTTCCTCCTGCCCGACCGCAAGCCGTTTTTCGCCGGCACGTATCTTCCGCCCGACGACCGGCGCGGGCGCCCGGGATTCCTCACGCTCCTCAAGAGGCTCGAAGCCGCGTGGCGCGAGAAGCGAGCCGACCTCGAGAGCGGCGCGGCCAGGATCGCGGCGGAGGTGGCGGCGGCGTCCGGCCTCACGGCGCGGGACGCGTCCGAGCCTTTGACACCCGCGAGCCTCGGCCTCCTCGGGTGCGCGCTGTCGCGCCTCTTCGATCCGCACAATGGCGGCTTCGGCGACGCACCGAAGTTTCCGCCGCATCTCGCGCTCGCGTGGCTCCTCCGCCGCGGAGCGGCCGGGGACGGGGCGGCGCTCACGATGGCGGAGGCCACGCTCGAGGCCATGGCGCTCGGCGGCATCCGCGACCATCTCGGCGGCGGCTTTCATCGCTATTCCACCGATGCGAACTGGCTCCTCCCGCATTTCGAGAAGATGCTCACAGACAACGCGCAGCTCCTCGGCGTCTATGCGCGCGCATACGCGCTTACGGGAAACGACCTTTTCGCGCGCGTCGCCCGTGAGACGGGGGAATACCTCCTCCGCGAGATGACGGGCCCCGAAGGCGGCTTCTACGCTTCGACGGATGCGGACTCGGAGGGGGAAGAGGGGAAATACTTTGCTTGGGACCCGAGCGAGATTCGAGACGTTCTCGGCGAAGACGAAGGCGAATATTTCTGCGAATGGTACGGAGTCAGGCCGGAGGGTAACTTCCGCGACGAGGCGACTGGCCGCTTCACCGGCCGCTCGATTCTTTTCCTTTCTAAGAAGATCATTCCGGCATCCGAAGAACGACTCGCGCCGGACCGCGCCGCGCTTCTCGCGGCGCGGTCGCGCCGCGTGCCTCCGGCGCTCGACGACAAGCGCATCGCGGGCTGGATCGCGCTCGCGGTGTCGGGCCTCGCGATCGCGGGCCGGATCCTGAACGAGGGGCGCTTCCTCGACGCCGCGCGCGCCGGCGCGCGTTTCCTGCTGGAGGACTGCCGCGACGGCGCGGGGCAGCTCCAGCGCACCTTCAAGGACGGTGTTGCGAAGATTCCCGCCTTCCTCGAGGACGAGGCCTTCTTCGTCCATGCTCTTCTCGACCTCGCGGAAGCGGACGACGAGAGCGGCCCGGGGGTGTGGCAGGACGAGGCGGTCGCGGCGGCGGCCTCGATGCGCGCGCGCTTCAAGCGCAAGGACGGCCCCGGCTTCACGTTCTCCGGCGAGGGAAACGAAGAGCTTCTCGTGAACGCGCGGGACCTCTTCGACAAGGCGACGCCGTCGTCTTCCGGCGCCGCCGCGTGGGCGCTCGCGCGCCTCGCGCTGAAGACGGGCGACCCCGATCTCGCGAGCGAGGCCCGAGAGGCCGTCGACGAGGTGTCCTGGCTGATGGCGCGGTCTCCCCACGGTATGGAGTCGTGGTATTTCGCGTACGAGACGCTGCTGGAATTCGAAGACAGATACGGTTTGCTCCCTCTCGCGGAGCCGCCGCTGCTCGTCGAGGGGGTGGCGGTCGAGCCCCGCGTCGTACGCGGCGGGAAGGGCGTGATTCACCTCAGGCTGACGATCTCGGAAGGCTGGCACCTGCAAGGGCCGGACGGGTTACGCATCGAGCCGACGGGTGGCTCCGAATTCACTTTCGAAGAAATCTTCCTGCCCGCGCCGGTGCGCATGGAAGACACGGGTGGCGAGGTCGTCTCCGGCTGGCACGGGACCTTCGAAACAAATATTCCTTTCTCCGTCTCTCGGAAGGCCTCGAAAGGGAAGAGAGACGTGATCGTCCGCACGCGCTACCGCGCGTGCGGCGAAGGGGCGTGCCGGCCCGACGCGGCGCTGTCGCTTTCGGTTCCCGTCGAAATCGCCTGACGTGCTCGCTCGGTTAACCTAGACGCCAGATGCATCAGCATTCCCCGACGGGTCTCGTTCTCGCGTTGCTCATCTCCCTGACCTGCCCGGCGGGGGCGGCGCCGCCCGAGACCAACGAGGCGCGCGCGGCCCGTGCGCTCCGGGCCCGCGAGGCGGGGGATTACACCACGGCGATTCGCATTCTCCAGGGGGTCGTGGAAGTCGAGCCCCGGCCGGAGTGGCTGGGACTTCTGGCCGAAACGCAGGCCTGGGACAAGAGATTCGAAGACGCGGAGAGGATCTATCGGAGCGCGCTGAAGAGATCTCCCGATTCGCGGAACCTCGAGCTGGGGCTGGCGCGCGTCTTCGCGTGGCAGGGCCGCTATCCCGAGGCGCGGCTCGTGCTTTCACGGCTGGCGGATCGGAATCCCGACGACATCGAGGTCCTGGAGTCGCTCGGTCTCGTCGAATACTGGAGCGGAGACTTCCGCTCCGCCGCACGCGACTTTCGGCGTGTTCTCGGGAGGCGTCCGGACAGCGCCGAAGCGCGGCGAGGCCTGGCCGGAATCGAGAGCGCCTCGGCCGCACGGTACGAGGTCTCGACGGCCTTTGGCAGCGACGATCAGCCATACCGCGTCGGACGCTTCCAGACCGTGGCGTCGGTCTTCTCCGATCCCCTCACGCGCTGGGACGGCACGGTCGGCTCGTACGTCCTTCGCGCCGCCGGCCAGGAGGACGCGAACGGCGTCGCTCCTTACGCGCGTCTCGGCATGGAGACCGTGATTCCGTCCGTCCGCCTGACGATCACCCCGTGGATCGAAGCGCTGCGCTTCCCGGACGGCCATACGGAGGGCCTCTGGGGAATCGCTCTTCGGCGCTCTCTCGGGGCGTCGGGAGACGTGACCGTCCGCGCGAGCCGGCAGGAGCTGCTCCCGGTTCGTTCTTCGATCGACGATCATCCGAGCGTGACGAGCGTCGGCGTCGCGTGGGACTGGAAGCCACCCTCGGGCTGGCTCGCTCGGCTCGAGGCGTCCCGCCTCCGCTACTTCGACGGCAACGACGGCCTGTCCGCGGACGCGTTCGCCCTCGCGCCCCTCGGCTCTCTCTCGGGATTCGTTTTCTCGGCCGGGCCCGCCGTCTCCTACCAGGATACCGACGAGAGTCGTTTCCAGCTCGTCAAGGCGGTCAGCGCGCCGATTCCTGGCGGTGAGTTCCGCTACGCGTACACCGGCCAGTACGACCCCTACTGGACGCCCCACCGCCTGTGGGACGTCCGCCTCGTGGCCGTCCTTCAGGGGAACGTAACCCGAAACCTGACGGCCAAGGTTCAGGCAGACGGCGGTTACGCGCGCGATCGGGCCGTCGGCTTCGGGCCCGAGACGGGATCCACGGCCGTCCCGCCGGCCGCGTTCTCGTTCTTCTTCGAACGCGAGTACCACCCCTGGCGCCTCGCCGCGTCGCTGGCCGCGACGCTCACGTCCGGCGTGCGGCTCGAACTCGGGTACGAGCACCGGGTCACCGTCTTCTACAGGAGCGACTCTCTTCATGCGACCCTGGGCGGACGTTTCTGAGATCTTTCACCACCGGCGTGCGAAGCCCGTCGAGAGATGGGAGCGGTGGATTCTCGGCCTCCTCCTGTTTCTCGGCCTTCAAAGCGTGCTTTACATGGCGTGGTGGTGGTATCGACTGGAGCACGTCCAGCACGTGTTCCTCTTCGCGCTGCTGTCGCTCGCGACCTGGTACGGCATCTTCCGGATGATGGTCGGCTGGTACAACGTCTTTCACATCGAACAGCCCGAGGTGAAGCCGGCGCCGCCCGGCCTTTCCGTCGCGATTTTCACGACGTCGTCGCCGGGCGAGCCTTACGAGATGTTCGTTCGAACGCTGGCTGCGGCCCGGGAGATCAGGTATCCGCACCGGACATATCTTCTCGACGACACGCAGGACCCGCGGTTCGCCAGGCTCGCCGGAGAAATGGACGCCGTTCACCTCGAGCTTGTCGGGCTGCCGGGCGCGAAGGCCGGAAAGATCAACGCCGCCCTCGAGGGGAGGACGGAGGACTTCATCGTCGTCCTCGATCCGGACCACGTCCCGTTGCCGGAATTCCTCGACCGCGTGCTGGGGTACTTCGAGGATCCCGGGGTGGGTTTCGTCCAGGTGGCTCAGGCCTACCATAATCCGGGGGAGTCCTTCGTGGCGCGAGCTGCCGCGGAGCAGACGTTTGCCTACTACGGGCCGATTCTCCAAGGCATGCACGGAACCGGAACCGCCGTCGCGATCGGTGCGAACTGCACGTTCCGGCGTGCGGCGCTCGAGTCGATCGGCGGCCACGGCGTCGGGCTGGCCGAGGACCTCGTGACCTCGATCCGGCTGCACGCGCGCGGCTGGAGGTCGGTGTACGTCCCGGAGATCGTCTCGCGGGGACTCGTGCCTTCCGACCTCGAGTCGTATCTCAACCAGCAGCTCAAGTGGTCACGGGGAGTCCACGACGTCCTCTTCCACGAGTACCCGCGGGCCTTCCGGCGGCTGACCGGGTACCAGAGGATCTCTTACTTCATGATCGGAAGCTATTACCTCGTGGGTCTGACGAGCCTGATCTACTACGCGATTCCGCTCATTTACCTCTTCTTCGGCCGGCAGCCGGCGGTCGTCCTGATGTCGGAATACATACAGCACGCGCTGCCCGTGGGGCTGTGCGGCGTGGTCATCTACCGCTTCATGCAGCGCTGGCTGTGCGACCCGGCTCGCGAGCGCGGCCTCCACTGGCGTGGCGCGCTTCTCAAGCTGGGCTCCTGGAGCGTGTACCTGAAGGGATTCGTGCTCTCCGTGTTCGGCGTCGTGGTTCCCTATATCCCGACCTCGAAGGAGAAGCGGACCGGGAGCTTCTGGAAGCTGGCACGGGTCCCGCTGCTCCTGATTCTGCTCTCCCTCGCTGCGGTATCGTGGACGGCATACCGGATACTCTTCGTGCTGTCGGAAGGGCAGGTGCGTATCTCGACGGAAGTGACGCTCGGGATGGCGGGTTTTCTGGCGATCAACTCGATCTTCTCGAGCGGGCGGCTTTACGCTGCCTGGAAAGACCGTGAGCGGCCAAGAGCATGACACCGCGCAAGAAGTACCAGATCGCGTTTTTCGCCCTGGGTTGGCTCGTCGCAATCGGAGTCGCCTTCCAGCTCGGCCTCAAGGTGGTCGTCACGAGGCTCTACAACAGTGCGGCCGAAGGGTGGAGCACGGTCGGCCAGGCGATCTCGGACGTCGAGGGCCGCGCGCTCACGGGCGTGCGTCACACGTCGCGAAGCCAGTACCTCGAGCCGATCCGGCCGATTCTCCGGTCGACGGAAGCCCTCAGAAACCCGTCGCGCCGGCTCTTCGGAGCCTATGACGGGGACTTCCCGCAGTCGTTCGCCGGCTTCACGAAGCTCGAGGAGGGCGTCCGTTACCGGTTCCCGATCATCTCGTTCTACGCGGCCTGGGGTGACAAACCCGAGCAGCAGTTCCCGGTGCGGATGCTGGAGACCATCGACCGCATGGGCTCGGTCGCGATGATCACCTGGGAGCCATGGGTCGTCGATTTCGATCCGGAGCTGCGCAGAAACCTTCCACCGCGCTCCCAGCGCGAGTACGCCACCCTCGCCTCGGTCGCGCGCGGCGACTACGACTTCTACCTCGTCCCCTGGGCGACGGCTGCGGCGAAGTTCGGCAGGCCGATTTTTCTCCGTTTCGCGCACGAGATGAACGACCCGTACCGTTATCCCTGGGGTCCGCAGAACGGCAACCGTCCGGAGGACTTCATCGCGGCCTGGAAGCACGTGCACCTGATCTTCCAGAAGATGAACGCGACCAACGTCCTCTGGGTCTGGTCCCCGCACATCTCGATGCCCTGGTTCGAGTACTACTATCCGGGACCGGAATGGGTCGACTGGGTGGGCATGGGCGTTCTCAATTACGGCGGCGTCGCGTCCTGGTCGCGTTGGTGGAGCTTCCACCAGATTCTCGAGAAGGCGTACCCGGCCCTGCTCAAGTTCGAGAAGCCCCTGATGGTTTGCGAGTTCGGCACGCTCAGCAACGGGGGCGACGTCCTAGAATGGTATCGCCAAGCCTTCTACCACGTCGACCACACCTATGGACGTCTGAAGGCGATCGTCTTGTTCAACCAGAGCCACGACACGACCATGTCGGCGTATCCGCTCGACTGGAGCATTCTGCAGAGCCCGCGCGTGACGGCATTCGTCGCGGGGGAGCTGGAACGGAGGTCCGCCCTGTGATGCATCTTCGCCGGCTCCTGGTCATCTCGATGCTCGCCGCCGGCCCTGCCGCGGCCCAGACGGCCTTCATCTATGGCGCCGTGGTCGCCTCGGAGTCGTCCGCGCCCCTGGCCGCCATCACGGTGGTCGCCTACGACGTGAACGGGCTCCCCGTCACGACGACCTCGACCGGCGCGGGGGGGCGTTACACCCTCGCGGTCCCGTTCGGAACGTACCGCCTGCTCGCCTACGACCTCAACGGAACCTACGCCACGAGCTACTACAGCAACGCCACGTCTTTCGAGACTTCGGCGTGGCTCAGCGTGACGGCGTCTCTGACGGGCGTGGACTTTCAGATGGTCCGGGGCTATCCGGTGTCGGGGCGGGTGGTGGCGTCCGGCGGAACGCCGCTGACCGGGATCGTCGTCGCCGCCTACAACACCGATGGAAGCCGGCGCGGGTTCGCGAAAACGGACGGGAGCGGCGTCTATGGCCTCGTGCTTCCCCCCGGAACGTACCGATTCGCCGCGTATGACGAGAGCGCGAACTACGCGACTTCTTTCTACCCGGGACAGACGAGCTTCGAGGCCGCGGCGCCGGTCTCCGTCTCCTCGGCCGTCTCCGGCATCGACTTCACCCTGCCGCTCGCGGCCAAGGTCACGGGCAGCGCCTTGGACCGTGGGACGCGGGCGCCGTTGGCGTCTCTTTCCGTCGAAGCGCACGCGCCGGCGGGCGACCTCGTTTACTCGACCACAACCGGCGCGGACGGCCGTTTCACCATGGCTCTCGCTCCGGGCGACTACAAGTTTCTGGCCTTCGATGAGGCGAAACATTACGCGGTCTCGTACTACTCCGATGCCAACAGCTTCGCCTCCGCCCCTTCATTCCATCTCGCGGCAGGGCAGGCGCTTTCCGGCGTTGACTTCCTCATGAGCCCGGTTCCGCCGCCGGGCTCGAGGACGACGATCTTCGTCCCGGCTGCCGTGAACACGTCCGGCCTCAACGGCGCCTATTACCAGACGGACGTCTGGGTCACGAACCCGTCGGCCTCCGCGATCACCTTCGTGGTCACGTATCTTCCCGCCGGTCAGGACAATTCAGGCCGCCCGGGCGTGACCCTCTCGCTCGGTCCCCATTCCCAGGTCGCGATCGCAAACGTTCTGGACAGCCTCTTCCAGACCACGGGCGCGGGGGCCCTGAAGCTCGATTCGGACGCGTTCTTCCTCGCGACGAGCCGGACGTACAACAGCGCATCGGCGGCGGGCACCTTCGGCGTCGGAGTCGCGGGACGGCCGCTGGCCGCTTCCGTGAGCCGCGGCATCATCATCGGGCTGTCCAACAACGTTTCTTACCGGTCGAACGTGGCCGTCATGAACCCGCAGCCCGTCCCCGTCACGGTGACGTTCCAGCTCTATCGCGCCGATGGGACCGCTCTCGGCGAGGGCACCCGGAGGCTCGCGCCGTTCGACTGGTTCCAGGCCAGCACGATCTTCGGCTTCCTCGGCGTCGCCTCCACCGAGGACAACGCCTACGTCACGGTCAGCTCCCCGGACGGCTCGTTCTTCAGTTACGGGTCGGTCGTTGACCAGCGGAGCGGAGACGGCACCGTGATCGAGGCCGTGGGCTACTGAAGGGCATGGCGGGCCTCGTGCCCGAGCCGGCTCACGACCCGGAACCCCGCTTCGCGATCAGCGGCCCGAAGTATCGTCGCTCCAGCGCCTCGGCCGGGAGAGGCCGGCTGAAGAGGAACCCCTGGAACTCCTTGCAGCCGAACTCCTTCAGGAACTGGCGCTGGGCCTCGTTCTCGACGCCCTCGGCCACCGTTCGGAGGCCGATCCGGTTCGCGAGAAGCAAGGTCGCGATCACGATCGAATCGACGCTCGTGTTTTTCGTCAGATCCTGCACGAAGCTTCGGTCGATCTTCACGGTATCGATGGGAAAACGGTGGAGGTAGCTGAGCGACGACTGACCCGTACCGAAGTCGTCCAAAGCGATGCTCACGCCCATCTCCTTGAGCTTCTGTAGCATCCGGATCGACGTGTCGGACTTCTGCATGGCGAGACTCTCGGTGATCTCGAGCTCCAGAGAGCCGGGCTCGAGGTCCGCCTTTCGGAGGAGACGATCGATCACGCCGATGAAGTCGCGCCGGTAGAACTGCCGGGCCGAGACGTTCACCGCGACGCGCATGGAGGGCAGGCCGGCGTTCTGCCACGCCTTCATCTGCCGGCACGCCTCGTACAGGACCCACTCGCCGATCGGAATGATCAGTCCCGTGTACTCCGCGAGCGAGATGAATCCCGCCGGCTGGATGAGGACCTGTTCAGGGTGCCGCCAGCGGATGAGAGCCTCGGTCGCCGTGATCGAACCCGTCTCGAGATCCACCTGCGGCTGATAGTGGAGCTCGAACTCCTCGTGCTCGAGCGCGCGCCGAAGCTCCTCCTCCAGGGACAGGCGGCCGGGCCCCTTGCGCTTCGCGAACTGGCTCGACACCTGGCAGCCGTTTCCCCCTTTGACCTTCACGCGGTACATCGCGCCGTCGGCGCTCTTCAGGAGGCTGTCCGGGCTGTCGCCATGTTTCGGAAACACCGCGATGCCGATCGAGGCCGTCACGCGCAGCTCGTCGCCTCCGACGATGTACGGCTCGGAAAGTCGCTCCAGAATCTTCCGCGCGAGGTCGGCGGCGGCCTCGTCGCTCGCGACCTGCGGCAAGAGGACGGTGAATTCATCGCCGCCGACTCGGGCGACCGTGTCTTCCTTCCGCACGGATCCCGTGAGGCGTTCAGCCACCATCCTGAGAAGCTGATCCCCCGTCGCGTGCCCCACGGTGTCGTTGACGATCTTCAGATCGTCCAGGTCCACGAACATGACCGCCGGGGTGACCCCCGTGCGGCGTGCCGCGGCGAGAGCGACCTCGATCCGGTCGTTCAGGAGCGTTCGGTTGGGAAGCTGGGTGAGGGCGTCGTGCAGGGCGCGGTGCTCGATCTCCTGGTCGGCCAGCTTGCGGCCGGTGATGTCGAGGAGAATCCCTTCGAGGATCGCCGGCTCTCCCGGGCCTCGCTCGACGAGCCGGACGTTCTCGAGCGCCCAGACGGCCTGGCCCTCGCGGTTCTGAAAGCGAACCTCCCGGTTCGAGACCGCTCCTTCCTTGCGGAGCTGGATGAGGAGGTGGGTCCGGTCGTCGGCGTCGAAATGCGGGAACTTCCCCTCCTCCTCGAGGAGCCGCTGGCCGGATTCGTAGCCGAAGAGGCGGGCGAAGGCGTCGTTGCACGTCAGGAGGCGACCCTCCTCGGTCGCCACATAGATGGCAGCGAGGTTCCGCTCGATGAGGAGGCGGTATCGTTCCTCCGAGATGCGAAACGCCCTCCCGACGAGTTTGCGATCCTCGATCTCCTCTTTCAGCTCGCGCGTCCGCTCCTCGACCCGCCTTTCCAGGTCCCGGTTCAAAGAGGCGAGCTCGCGCTGGGCGGTCCCGAGCTTGTCGACCATCTCGTTGAACGAGCGTGCCAGGCGGCCCACCTCGTCGTCGAACCGGACAGGAGCACGGGAGCCGAGATCGCCCGCCGCGATGAGCTGGGCGGCCGACACGATGCGGCTCAGCGGTTCGGTGATGACGGTGCTCAGCGCGAAGACGGCGATGATCCCGATCACGAAGATGAGCAGGCTGAGGAGCGCGATCGTGCCGCGGCTCCGTCCGATTTCGGCGTTGAGGCGGTCGAGAGAGAGACCGACGTAGATGCGCCCGACGCTCCGCCCGTTGTAGGTGACGGAGGACTTCACCTGGTAGACGCGGTTGTCGGGAGAGAATCCCCCCTCGGTCCGAGGCCGCGACGCGCCGGGCGGGACGCCTTCCAGAACCCGGGGCGTCATCGCGATCTCCTGGAACCCGTAACGTTCGGCCAGCTCGCGGTTGAACGCGGCCACTACGCCGCCGCTCTTGTCGAGAACGACGGTGTAGACGAGGTCGGCGTTCTCGCGGACGGCGGCCAGCGACTCCTCCACGCCGGCCCGGTCTTCGAAATAGAGCGCCGCGCCGGCGTTGAAGGCCGCCATCTCGGTGACGGTGTGGGCCTTCTCGACAACGGCCGTGACTGCCTGGCGTCTCAAACGCACGGGCATGTCGATGAAGATCGCCAGCGAAACGAGGCCGATGAAACCGCTGATGACGGCGACGAGCTTCGTTCGCACGGACCAGCGGGAGAACCGCTTCACGCGGTCGCTCCGCCAGGCCGATTCATTCGATCACCTGCGCGAGCTTCAGGAGCTTCGAGCTGAAGTCGGCCCCCTCGGCCAGATAGGCCTTGCGGTTGATCAGGATCCTCGCGGCACCTAGCTCCGAAGAGAAGCCGACCGACAACCCCGATTGGACGTAGGCCGGAACTCCCGTGAACGTCAGGATCTTCCGCGCCCGGCTGAGCGCGACGATCGCGTCGAGGTCGAAGCCGGGAAGCGGGCTCACGTACAGGATGTCGGGATTCGTCCGCGCGAATTCGGACGCGAGGTCCGCGGGATTCGAGACGTCGATGAGCCCGAAGCGGACCGGCGGGACGAGGTGGTTCGCCGTTCCTTTCTCGATCTCCGCGGCGAATCGGTCCTTCACGTCCCTCGAGTCTGGTGACTTCCGCTGGTAGACGATGCCGATGGCGAGAGTCGGCCGCGTCTCGAGAGGCCTGTTTCGCTCGGCCGTGAGCACCTTCAGGACGAGCTGGAACTGAATCGGCATGGGGACCGACACCGGCTGATTTCCCGCCAGGGCGGCGGCCAGCGCCCAGCACGGGAAGCGGGTCACCGCGCGTAGCCCTTCCTCCGGTCCTTCAGCGCCGGAAGCTTCGCGCGCGCGTTTTTCACCGCAACGGGATCGACGTCGACGAGGAGGACCGTCTCCGCTCCGGCGGCGCTCACGAGCGTCTCACCCCACGGCGAGATCGCAGCGGAGTCGCCGAGGTGCGAAATGCCGTCTCCGTCCTCGCCGACGCGGTTGACTCCGAGGACGTAGCAGAGATTCTCGATCGCGCGCGCGCGAAGCAGCGTCTGCCAGTGCGCGCGGCGGCGCTCGGGCCAGTTCGCGATGACGACGAAGGCATCGGTCGCGTCGGCCGCCAGGCGGAAGGGCTCGGGGAAACGGAGGTCGTAGCAGACCTGTGGCGTGACGCGCGCGCCCGCGACCTCCCACGTGACGACCTTCGATCCGGCGGCGTAGTGCTCGTCCTCGCGCGCCATCGAAAACGGGTGGAGCTTCGTGTAGCGCGAGACGTCGCCGTCGGGCGTGACGAGGAGCGCGTTGTTGACGGGAAGGCCGCCCGGGGCGCCGGTCTCCGCCAGCCCGGCGATGACATGGAGGCCGAGGCCGCGCGCCATGGCCTGGAGCCAGCGCTCCGTGGGGCCGCCCGGGGGCTGCGCGATCTTCGCGCCGTCCATCGAGAAACCGGTCGCGAACATCTCGGGCAGCAGCGCCAGGTCCGCGCCGCCGTCGGCCGCCCGCTTGAGGAGGTTCGCGGCGCGCGCGTGGTTCGCCTGCCAGTCTTCCCACGCGAGATCCATCTGCAGCAAGGCCGTTCGCACGGCGGGATTATGGACGTCTCCGGCCGCTATGATCCGGCCGAACAACAGGAGACGTCATGGCTGCAAAGAAGGGCTCCGTCGCGGACAAGTTCAACGAGGCGAAGGCGCGCGTCGAGAAACTCTCGAAGCGCCCGTCCAACGACCAGCTTCTCGACCTCTATGCGTTCTACAAGCAGGCCACGGAAGGGGACGTCGCCGGCTCGCGGCCGGGGATGCTCGACCTGAAGGGCCGCGCGAAGTACGACGCGTGGGCGAAGCGCAAGGGATTGTCGAAGGACGACGCGATGAAGAAGTACGTCGCGCTCGTCGACAAGCTCGAAGCCGGGATCGGGTGAATCCCGCGTCGGGCCGGTTCCTGCCGGTCCCCGTTGCGTAACGGTCCCGGGATTGCTAACGTTTTCGATATGAAAACGCTTCAAACGCTCGCTGTCTCCGCCGCCGCGCTCCTCGCCGCGAACGCCGCCCTCGCGAAGGTCGTCACGAAGTCCGTCGTGTACGAGCACGCGGGCACGAAGCTGGAAGGCTTTCTCGCGTACGACGACGCGAAGACCGCGAAGGGGAAGCTTCCCGGCGTGCTCGTGATTCCCGAATGGTGGGGGCTCAACGCATACGCGAAAGGGCGCGCGGAGCAGCTCGCCGCGATGGGCCACGTCGCCTTCGCCGTGGACATGTACGGGCAGGGGGTCGTCACCGAGGACCCGAAGAAGGCGGGAGAGCTCGCGGGCCAGTTCTACGGAAAGCCGCTCATGGCCGAGCGGGCGAACGCCGGGCTCGAGCAGCTTCTGAAGACGGGCCTCGTCGATTCGAAAAGAGTTGCCGCGATCGGTTTCTGCTTCGGCGGTTCGACCGCGCAGGCGCTGGCCTACAGCGGCGCTCCGCTCGCGGGCATCGTCAGCTTCCACGGCGGGCCGGTGAACGCGCCCGCGTCGGCGGCGGGGACCGTGAAGGCGAAGTTCCTGCTGCTCAACGGCGCGGCCGATCCGACGGTGAAGCCCGAGGCGCGCGCGGCGCTCGAGAAGTCGCTCGAGGACGCGAAGGTCGACTACCAGTCCGTGGACTACGCGGGCGCCGTCCACGCGTTCACGAACCCCGACGCGGACCGGCTGGCGGCCGCCGGGGGGATGAAGGGGATGATCGGCTACAACGAGCCGGCCGCGCGGCGCTCCTGGAAGGCGATGCAGGTCTTCTTCGAGGAGATCTTCGAGGGGCGCTGAGGCGGCGCTAACTCGGCGCCTTCAGGAGCTTCCGGGCCATCAGGAGCTGTCCCACGTGATAGGCCGTGTGGTCGATCGCGAGAAGCACGGACCTGAGAACGGTTTTTCCCTTGTAGCCCGGGATCTCGGCGAATAGATCCGGCGTGGACTTCACGAACTCCTGGAACGCCTCGCGGTCGGCCGCGACGGCCTCGAGGCTCTGCTTCCAGACGCGGGGAGAAGGCGGTGCCGGGGTCTTCGGCCAATACGCGGCCGGCCAGTCGCCCTCGACGTAATCAGGATCGCGGCAAAAATCGAGGAGATCGCGCTGCACGAGCCGGATGTGCTCAAGGAGCTCCCACGGCGAGTGCGTGAACCCTTTCGGCCTCCTCCCGCGGAGGCGCGGAGGCAGGCCCTTCACGGCGTCTTCGAGGCCGAGGTGCGCGCTCTCCCAGGATAGCGCGCGCGAGAGATGTTCGCGGAGAGGGGCATCGTTTCGCGGCATGGTTCATTCTCTCAGGACCGGGACGAAGCCGTTCCCGCGCGCCGGTCGGCGCCTGCGTCAGCCCGCGACGCCGTCGTAGCCGAGGTAGGCCTCGAGGACGTCCACCTCGTGCTCGAGGTCCGAGATTCGCTCCTCCATGACGTGGCGGAGCGAGACCATCCCGACGACCTTTTTCTTCTCGTCGAGGATCGGGAGGTGGCGGATGTGGTGCTCGGCCATCGTCGAGGATGCGGAAGCGGCCTCGACGCTGCCGAAGACGTACTGGACGGGTGACGTCATGACCGTCGAGACGGGAGTCTTGGCTGGATCGCGTTTCGCGAGGATGATTTTGTCGAGGATGTCGCGCTCCGAGAAGATTCCCGTCATCTTCTTTCCCTTGAGCACGATCACGGCGCCGATCCGCTCCTTCACCATGGTCTTGACGACGGCTTCGACGGTCGCGGTCTCCTTGACGGTGATGGCGGGTCGGGACGAGTTCCGAAGAAGTTTCGTCATGACGGGCTCCTCTCGCAGGCTCACGCCTAGCCTGAATCTGGGGGCCCGTTCCGGAACCCCGCATGATGCAGACGGCTTAGGGGGAGAGAGGATCACGGACGCGGCGCGAGAAGGAGCCCGAGCGCTCTCAGGAACGTATCCTGTCCCTCGCGAAAGCGCGGGTCAGAAGGGGAGAGCCCGGTGACGAGCTGCGCCATCTGCGGAAGCGCGGCGGGCATCAGCGTCAAGGAGACGAGGGCGAGCTGCAGGTAGCGCGCGTCGAGGCCCGGCCGCAGCAGGCCGCGGCGCTGCATCTCCTCGAGCGAGTCGACCGCGGTGCGCCAGAGGGCGCGCCTCTCATCGGCGCCCGGGAGGCGGCCGGCCGGCGGATCCAGCGCCTCCCAGAGCGTCGCCCGCATCCCGCCGGGCCGCTCCAGAAGAAACCGCTGCCAGAAAATCAGCGCCTCCGGCAGATCCGTGGGCGACGTGTTCCCGATCGCCCGCAGCGCTCGGGCATTCGCGGCGAAGACCTCCCTCACGAGGTTCTCCCGGCTCCCGAACGCGGCGTGGATCGTCTTCGGGTGAACGCCCGCACGGCGTGCGATGCGTGCGAGCCGTGCGCCGGACGGGCCGTGGGCGCGCACCTCGCGCACCGCTGCGGCGAGGATGCGTCGCCGCGTGCGCGTCGCGTCGCGCGCGGGAGGAACGGCGGGGTCGGGGCGTTCGGTGGATTCGACAGACCAGCGCGCGCGCGCGGCGTGCCGGGCGATGTCGCTCCGTTCGCGCGCCGAGAGGCTCCGGGCGCGCGCCTTGCCCCCGCGAAGTCCGCCGCGGCGCCCCAGGAGCGCCGCGGCGGCGGAAACGGGACCTTTCCGTGAGCGGTCAAGCATGGCGTCGAATCCTCCTTGTTCCTGTGGCTCAGTGGTTTGGGCGCCCGCGCCGCAACTCGGCCAAGGCGCCCTCCCGGACATTGTGCGCCCGATCGCACCGGCGCGAGGATGCCCTCCATGACGCAGATCCCCGCTCCGCCGCCATTCCTTCTCGCCTCCCGGAGGCACACGCTGACCTTCCTCGTGATCCTCGCGGCCGTCGCGGCGTGGGGCGCCGCCTCACAGCAGCGGTTCGGCGGCGGCGCACAGGCGCTCACGTCGGCGGCGAAATGGGCGGCCTATGTCTCCGTCGTCGTGCTGCAGCTCCTCCTCGTGCGGTTCGTCGTGCTAGGGATCCGGAAGAACGGACGGTCGCTGCGCGATCTCCTCGGCGACCTCTCGACGACGCCTCGGCGCGTCGTCACCGATCTCTGCCTCGCCGCCGGCTTCCTGGCCGCGTCCCTCGTCCTTTCTCCGCTCCTCGGCGCCGCGCTCGGCATAAGGGAGGATGTCGCGCGCGTCATCGGTCCGTCGGGCCCCGCGCAGACCGCGGCGTGGCTTCTGGTATGCCTCGCGGCGGGCGCGGGCGAGGAGCTCTCGTTCCGAGGCTATCTGCAGGAGCAGTTCGCGCGCATGACGTCGTCGGTGCCCGCGGCCGTCTTCCTTCAGGCCGTCGTGTTCGCGGTAGCCCATTCGTACCAGGGTTGGCGGCCCGCTCTCGTCGCGGGCGCCTATGGGCTCGCGTTCGGCGCGCTCGCAGCGGCGCGGAAAAGTCTGCGTCCCGGAATCCTCGCCCACACGCTCGTGGACGTCGTCGGCGGAGTCTTCACGAGCTGAGCGGCCGCGTCGCCCTTTCGACGAGGTGCACGAAGGAGCGGTAGCGCGCGCCCGTCGCGCGCGAGAGGCCGGCCTCGCACGTGCGGCTCGACGACCAGTGCCCCGCGGCGCCCGCCGCGCGCGCCTCTTCGGCCTCGAGGCGCATCGCGGAGGCCGTGAGCTCGGGGAAGAGGAAGCCTCGGTCGCCCGCGAAGCCGCAACAGCCTGCGTCGGGCGGGACCGTCGCGGTCTCCGCGCAGGCGCGGGCCACGGCCTCGAGCTTCGGGACGAGGCCCATCTTCACGAGGGAGCAGACGGGATGGAGGACGGCCGACGGCTCCCGGCGCGTCACGGTGAGCTTCGGCAGGAGCACATCGTGGACGAAGGCGACGCCGTCGAGGATCGTGAGCGCGTCGAAGCGCCGCCGGTTCTCTTCCGTGAGGGCCTCGCGGGAGTGGAGGAGGCCGTACGTGCACGGGCTCGTGTCGACGAAGACGGGCAGGCGCCCGCCGTCCGACCACCGCCAGAAGCGCTGGATCGCGCGGTTCGCGGCGATCGCGTGCGCCTCCGCGTAGCCCTTCGACGAGAACGGGACGCCGCAGCACGTCCCGGCCGCGTCGGGAGGCACGTGAACGGGCACGCCGGCGCGCTCCGCGAGCGCGACCAGCGTGTCGACGAGCGGCGGCGCCTCCGCGTCGCCAGCCTCGGGCCCCATCGTCCGCGAGAGGCAGGACGGGAAGTAGATCGCCTGCGCCCCGGAGGCGGACGTCTTCAGGCGCGGGGCGCGCGCGGCCCGCGGCATCTCCGCGCTCCAGAGCGGGAACGGCCCGCCCGAGAGGGCACGCAGCACCTTTGTGAGGCCCACCATCGCGCCCGCCCCGAAAAGCGACTGGACGGCGTGCCCCGCGCGCAGTCCCATGCGGAGCGCCGGCTCGACGAGACTTAAATTGCGCGCGAGGTGCGCCGCGGTCCGGTTCGCCGCGGCCGAGTGGCGCAGGGCGCGGAAGCGCTTCGTGAGCGTCCCTGTGTCGATCTTGACCGGGCAGGCGGTCGCGCAGAGGCCGTCCACCGCGCACGTGTCGAGCGCCTCGTACGGGAAGTCGGCCTCGAGGGCGGATCGAAGGGTTGGGTTGCTCCGCGTCTCATCGAGGCGGGCGAGCTCGCGGCGCACGACGATGCGCTGGCGGGGCGTGAGCGTGAGGTCGCGGCTCGGGCAGAGCGGCTCGCAGAACCCGCACTCGATGCACCGGTCGACCTCGTCCTCGACCGTCGGGATCGGCTTGAGGTCCTTGAGGTGCGCGCGCCGGTCGCCGTTCAAGAGGACGCCGGGATTCAGGAGGCCTCCCGGATCGGCCAGTTCCTTGAGGCGCTTCATCACGGCGTACGCCTCGGGCCCCCACTCCGTCTCGACGAACGGCGCCATGTTCCGGCCCGTGCCGTGCTCGGCCTTCAGCGCGCCGTCGTACCGCTCGACGACGAGGCGGACGACGTCGTCCATGAAGCGCGCGTACTGCTCGACGGCGCGCGCGTCCCGGAACGACTGCGAAAGGACGAAGTGCAGGTTCCCGTCCCGGGCGTGGCCGAAGATGATCGCGTCCTCGTAGCCGTGCGTGCCGAAGAGCGCGTTGAGGTCGACCGCGGCGTCCGCGAGGCGGTCGACCGGGAACGCGACGTCCTCGATGATGACGGTCGTGCCGCTCTTCCTGACGGCGCCGACAGACGGGAACATGCCCTGCCGCACCCGCCAGAGACGCGCCTGTTCCGCGGCGTCGTGCGTGAACCGCGCCGGCTCGACGAGCGTCAGCGCGGAAACGGCGGACGCCGCGATGCGCTCGAGCCCCTCGCGCTCGTCCTCGCGCGCCGCCTGGAATTCCGCGAGGAGGCCCGCCGCGCCCGGCGGCAGGGCGCGGAGCGCGGGAGGCACGCCCGGCTCGGCCTCGACCGACCGCAGGGCCGCGCGGTCCATGACCTCGAGCGCCTTCGCGCCGGCTTCGTTCAGCGGGACGATCGCGGCACAGGCCGCGTAGAGGTCCGGGAAGAGGAGGAGCCCCGTGACCTTCACGGGCAGGTCCGGCACCGTCCGGAGGACGGCCTCCGAGACGAAGGCGAGTGTCCCCTCCGACCCCACGAGAAGGTGGCGGAAGACGTCCACCGGGCGTTCGTGGTCGAGGAACGCGTTGAGCGAGTAGCCGGTCGTGTTCTTCGTCCGGTACTTCGCGCGGATGCGCGCCGAGAGCGCCGTGTTCGAGACGACGCGCGCGCGCAGCTCCGCGAGGCCCTGCCAGAGCGCCGGCTCCTTCGCGCGGAAGACCTCGTCCGCGTCGGGGCGCGCCGTGTCGATCGACGTGCCCGAGGGCAGCAGGAACGTGAGGGACTCGAGCGTGTGGTACGCGTTCTGCGCGACGCCGCAGCACATTCCGCTCGCGTTGTTCGCGACGATGCCGCCCAGCGTGCACGTCGCGATCGAGGCGGGGTCGGGCCCGATCTTCCGGCCGAAGTCGCGGAGGGCGCGGTTCGCGTGCGCGCCGATCACGCCGGGCTGGACGCGAATCTTCGATCCGTTCTCCTCGACCGAGAGGCCGCGGAAGCCGCGCGCCGTCTCGACGAGGATGCCGTCCGTGATGGACTGGCCCGAGAGGCTCGTCCCGGCACCGCGGAAGACGAGCGGGACGCCGTGGACGCGCGCGACGGCGAAGAGGCCGCGGACCTCGTCGGCGCTCTTCGCGTGGACGACGGCCTTGGGAACGAGCCGGTAGAAGCTCGCGTCCGAAGCCCACGCGATGCGGTCGATCGCGCGCGTGAGGACGCGCTCTTCCCCGACGACCGAGGCGAGGTCGGAGGCGAGGGGCGAAGCGGTCACGTCCATTCCGGGGGACATCGTAATCGGTCCTTTGTTAGGCTCGCTCCCGATGGGCCGTACGCTGTTCTCCAAGGTCTGGGATCTCCACACGGTCCGACCGCTTGCGACCGGGCAGACGCAGCTCTTCGTGGGCCTGCACCTCGTCCACGAGGTCACGAGCCCGCAGGCCTTCGAGATGCTGCGCGCGCGGGGATGGAAGGTGCCCTTCCCGTCGCGCACCGTCGCGACCGTGGACCACATCGTGCCGACGACGAGCCTCGCGCGCCCCTTCGCGGATGCCGAGGCCGAGGAGATGCTCACGTCGCTGCAGCAGAACTGCCGCGACCACGGCGTGCCGCTGCACGACCTCGGCTCCCTCGAGCAGGGCATTGTGCACGTGATCGGCCCCGAGCTGGGCCTCACGCAGCCGGGGATGACGATCGCCTGCGGCGACAGCCACACGTCCACGCACGGCGCGTTCGGCGCGCTCGCGTTCGGCATCGGCACGTCGCAGGTGCGCGACGTCCTCGCGTCGCAGTGCCTCGCGCTGGATCCCCTGAAGGTCCGTCGCATCGACGTGACGGGGACCCTCGCGCCGGGGGTATACGCGAAGGACGTCATTCTCGGGATCATCCGAAAGCTGGGCGTGAAGGGCGGGGTCGGCTACGCCTACGAGTACGGCGGCGAGGCCGTCCAGCGCATGTCGATGGAAGAGCGGATGACGCTCTGCAACATGTCGGTCGAGGGCGGGGCGCGCGCGGGCTACGTGAACCCGGACGCCACGACGTTTTCCTACTTGAAGGGCCGTCCCTCTGCCCCGTCCGGCGCCGCGTGGGACCGCGCGGTGACGTGGTGGGGCTCGATGGCGTCCGACGCGGACGCGCAATACGACGATCGCGTGACGCTGGATGGAGGCGCGCTCGAGCCGCAGGTGACATGGGGGATCAACCCCTCGCAGAGCGTGGGCGTGTCCGGACGCGTCCCAAAGGCGGCCGACGCCGCGCCGGAGGCGCGCGCGCAGATCGCCGAGGCGCTCGAGTACATGGGCTTCGGTGGCGGCGAGACGATCTCGGGGACGAAGATCGACGTCGCGTTCATCGGGTCGTGCACGAACGGCCGCCTGTCGGACCTCCGGGAAGCCGCGCGCGTCGCGAAGGGCCGGAGGGTCGCGAAGGGGGTCAAGGCGCTCGTCGTGCCCGGCTCGCAGTCCGTGCGCGCGGCCGCCGAGAAGGAGGGCCTCGACGCGATCTTCCGCGACGCCGGCTTCGAATGGCGCGGCGCGGGCTGCTCGATGTGTCTCGCGATGAATCCCGACCGACTGGAAGGCCGGCAGGTGTGCGCGTCGTCCTCGAACCGCAACTTCAAGGGCCGGCAGGGGAGCCCGACGGGCCGCACGCTCCTGATGAGCCCCGCGATGGTCGCGGCGGCGGCGCTCGCGGGCGAAGTCGCCGACGTGCGGCCGCTCCTCGGGGGTGTGCGATGACGCTTTCCGCGATCCGCCGTGTTTCCGGCACGGCGCTTCCACTGCGCGGCGACGACGTCGACACCGACCGGATCATTCCGGCGCGCTTCCTGGTCTCGATCACGTTCGAGGGGCTCGGCGCGCATGCGTTCGAGGACGACAGGCGCTCGCTTTCGGCGAAGGGCGAGACGCACCCGTTCGACGACGCGCGCTTCCGGGGCGCGGGGATACTCCTCGTGAACCGCAACTTCGGCTGCGGATCCTCGCGCGAACACGCTCCGCAGGCGCTCCAACGCGGCGGCATCAAGGCCGTCGTGGGCGAGTCGTTCTCGGAGATCTTCTTCGGGAACTCCGTCGCGATTGGCCTGCCGTGCGTCACGCTGCCACGCGAAACCGTCCAGGAGCTGCAGACGCTCGTGGAAGGCGCTCCGAAGTCCGCGCTCTCGGTCGACCTCGAGTCGGAAACGCTCGTCGCGGAGGGGAAGGCGTACCCCGTGTCGATTCCCTCGAACGCGCGCGAGGCGTTCCTTTCGGGACACTGGGATGGGACATCGATGCTCCTCGACCGCTTCGACGAGGTAGAGGCGCTTGCGAAGCGCCTCCCTTACGTCGCAGGGTTCTGAGCGCGCAGCGTCTTCACCATCTCGAGGAACGCGTGGGCGGACTTGCCGAAGTTTCCGGCGGCCCGGTAGACGAGCCTGAGGTCGCGCGGGCGGCGCAGCTCGGGGAGCAGCGTCGCCGCGAGGCGGCCGGCCTCGATCTCCGAGAGCGCGGTTCGCCGGGGAAGCAGGGCGACGCCCATGCCGCGTTCGACAGCGCGTTTGACTCCGTCGAGACTGGGCAGGGACACCTTGATGTTCAGGGGGACGCCGCGCTCGGCGAACTTGCCGAGCACGCGCTCGCGGGCGGGCGATGGGTCGCTGTGCGCGATGACGGTCGCCCGGCCGAACTCCTCGAGCGTCACGCGACTCTTCTTCGCGAACGGATGCTTCGGGTGCGAAAGGACGACGAGCTCGTCCGAGGCGAGGACGACCGTCTTCAGGCCCTTCTCGGAGGGGACGAACGTCACGACGCCGAAGTCGAGCGCGGCCCCGAGAACCTCGACCCCGAGCAGGCGCGAGGGCGAGCGCTTCACGTCGAACTCGACGCCGGGGTGCGCGTCGCGAAAGCGCGCGATGAGCGGAATGAGGACCTCGACGCCGGACTCGTTCGCGCCGATCACGACCCGGCCGCGCTTCATGTCTTTCAGGTCCTTGACGGCCCGCTCGGCCTCCTCGGCCACGTTCAGGACGCGCTCGGCGTAGTCCTTCAGCGTGCGCCCCGCTTCCGTGAGACGGGCCTCGCGCGTCGTGCGGTCGAAAAGGGCTTCGCCCAGGACCGTCTCGAGACGGCGTACGGCCTGGCTCACGGCGGACTGCGTGCGGAACAGCCGGACGGCCGCGCGGGAGAAGCTGCGCTCCTCGGCCACGGTGAGAAAGACGCGCAGGGAAGGGATATCCATAAGCAACGCTAATGTTATCAGCAAAAAAATTAGTTTGACTGCAATGCCTCGGCGCGGTGCAATGCACCCGTGAGTTTTCGCGTCCTCGTTCCGGTCCTGATTGATCTCCTCGTCCTTACGGCGAGCGGGGTGCAGGCCGGCTGACGCGACGAAACATCGAACAGCCGCCCCGCACCCCGAAAGGGGGCGGGGCTTTTTTTATCCCGGGTAGCCGGGAAGGGAGATCGACAGGGACATGAGGAGCGACGCGATGAAGAAGGGCCCGGCGCGGGCGCCCGCGCGCGCGATGCTCCGCGCGACCGGCCTGACGCCCGAGGAGATCGCGAGGCCGCTCGTGGCGGTCGTCCATTCGTGGACGGATCTCGGCCCCTGCAACGCCTCGCTCCGGGCTCTCGCCGAGGACGTGAAGGCCGGCATCCGCGAGGCGGGCGGAACGCCGTTCGAGTTCGGCACGATCGCGATCTCGGACGGCATCTCGATGGGGACAGATGGGATGAGGGCGTCGCTCGTCTCGCGCGAGGTCATCGCCGATTCCATCGAGCTCGTCGTCATGGGCCACGCCCTCGACGCCGTCGTCGCCCTTTCGGGCTGCGACAAGACGATCCCCGGGACGGTGATGGCCCTCGCGCGCCTCGACCTACCCTCAGTCGCGCTCTATGGAGGGTCGATCGAGCCCGGGCACGTGGGTGGGAAAGACGTCACGATCCAGGACGTCTTCGAGGCGGTGGGCGCGCACTCCGCGGGGAAACTCTCCGAGGCCGGCCTCTGCGCGGTCGAGGCCGGAGCCTGCCCCGGCGCGGGCGCGTGCGGGGGGCAGTTCACCGCGAACACCATGGCGACCGCGCTCACGTTCCTCGGCATCTCGCCGATGGGCGCGAACGACGTGCCGGCGACCGACCCCGCGAAAGCCGGGGTCGCGCGCGCCGCCGGCCGGCTCGTCATGGAGCGCCTCGCGGACGGCCTCACGCCTTCGAAGATCCTCACGCGCGCGGCCTTCGAGAACGCGATCACGTCCGTGGCCGCGACGGGCGGCTCGACGAACGCCGTCCTGCATCTCCTGGCGATCGCCCGCGAAGCCGGGGTTCCGCTCGTCCTCGACGACTTCGACGCGATTTCGGCGCGGACGCCGCTCTTCGTCGACCTGAAGCCCGGCGGACGTTTCACGGCGCCCGATCTGTCCCGCGCGGGCGGCTCGCGACTCATCGCCAAGCGGCTGGGCGACGCGGGCTTCCTGAAGGATGCCATCACCGTCACGGGACGCTCGCTTCTCGAAGAAGCCGCCGAGGCGCGGGAGACGCCCGGGCAGCAGGTCGTGCGCGAGATCGGGAAGCCGCTCAAGAAGACGGGCGGGCTCGCGATCCTGCGCGGTTCGCTCGCGCCCGAGGGCTGCGTCGTGAAGCTCGCGGGGCACGAGCGCCTGAAGCACACCGGCCCGGCGCGCGTGTTCGACGGCGAGATCGCCGCTTTTGCGGCCGTCGAGCACCGGCAGATCCGCGCGGGCGATGTCGTCGTGATCCGCCACGAGGGCCCGAAGGGCGCGCCGGGCATGCCCGAGATGCTGGCCGTCACCGCCGCGCTCGTGGGGCAGGGCCTCGGCGAGACGGTTGCTCTCGTCACGGACGGCCGCTTCTCCGGCGCGACGCACGGGTTCATGGTCGGCCACGTCTCGCCCGAGGCGGCGGTGGGCGGCCCGATCGCGCTCGTTTGCGACGGCGATCGCGTGACGCTCGACGTCACCGCCCGGCGGCTCGACCTCGAAGTCGGCGAAGAGCAGCTCGCCGCGCGAAAGCGCTCCTGGCGCGCCCCCGCGCCGCGGGCCACGACGGGCGTCCTCGCGAAGTACGCGCTCCTCGTCTCCTCGGCTTCCGAGGGAGCGGTGACGAGCCCGATGGCTTTGGTGGCTTTGGCGTCTCCCGCGACTTCCGTTTCCGCGGCGCATGAGCCCGTTCGGGCGGGGGTGAGCGCGTGAGCGCCCGGTTCCAGCCCCGCGAGAAAACGCGTGTCCGGGCCGCGAACGCGATGGCTGCCGAGCTCGTTGCGCAGGGCGTCACGCACATCTTCGGCCACCCCGGCGGCGCGGCGCTGCCGCTGTACGACGCGCTTCTCTCGGCGCCGATCACGCACCTCCTCATGCGGCACGAGCAGTGCGCGGCGCACGCCGCGCAGGGCTACGCGCGGGCCACGGGCCGGCCGGGCGTCTGCCTCGCGACCTCGGGCCCGGGCGCGACGAACCTCATCACGGGCCTGGCCGACGCGATGCTCGATTCGACGCCGGTCGTGGCGATCACCGCCCAGGTCGCGATGCCGCTCCTCGGCCGCGACGGCTTCCAGGAGGCCGACATCCTCGGCATGACGGCGCCCGTCACGAAACACAACTGGCTCGTCCTCGATCCGCAGGAGCTTCCCGGCACCGTGCGCGAGGCCTTCCGTCTCGCGGCTTCCGGCCGGCCCGGCCCCGTTCTCGTGGACGTGCCGCGCGACGTGCTGCAGGCCGAGATCGAGTGGGAGGAAGGCGCGCAGGCGGCGTCGCTTCCGCTTCGCGCCGACCCCGTGGGCCTCCGCCGCGCGGCCTTCGCGATCTCGAACGCGAAGCGCCCGATCCTCTACGTCGGTGGCGGCGTGATCTCGTCGGGCGCGTCGGCGGAAGTCCGCCGGCTCGCGAGAAAAACGCGCATTCCCGTCACGACGACACTCATGGGGAAGGGCGCCTATCCCGAGACGGACGCCCTGTCGGTCGGCATGCTCGGCATGCACGGCACGGCCTACGCGAATTGGGCGATGAACGGCAGCGATCTCATCATCGCGGTGGGCGCGCGCTTCGACGACCGCATCACGGGCAAGCTCGCCACGTTCGCGCCGCACGCGAAGGTCGTCCACGTCGACATCGACGAGGTCGAGATCGGCAAGATCCGGAAGGCCGATTTCCCGCTCCACGGCGACGCGCGGGCCGTGCTGCAGCAGCTCCTTCCCCTCGTGGGCGCCCCCGACACGGCGGACTGGTGGAAGCAGATCGAGGCGTGGAAGGCCGAGGCGCCGCTCCGGTACCGGCAGGAAGGCGACGTCATCCTTCCGCAGTTCGCGATTGACAGCCTGTGGCGGCTGACGCGCGACCTCCGCCCCATCGTCACGACGGACGTCGGCCAGCATCAGATGTGGGCCGCGCAGTTCTGGAAGTGCGACGAGCCCGGCACGTTCATCACGTCGGGCGGCCTCGGCACGATGGGCTTCGGCCTGCCGGCCGCGCTCGGCGCGCAGTGCGGGCGGCCCGACCGGCTCGTCATCAACCTGAACGGCGATGGCAGCTTTCAGCAGACCATGCAGACGCTCGCGACCGCGGTCGAGGCCCGTCTGCCGCTCAAGATCATCGTCCTCGACAACCAGGGTCTCGGCATGGTGCGGCAGTGGCAGGACCTCTTCTACGACCGCCGCTTCTTCTCCGTGGCGCTCCGGAACCCCGACTTCGCGAAGCTGGCCGAGGCCTTCGGCGCCGCGGGCTTCACGGCGCGGCGGCCGGACGAGCTGGATGAGGTCTACCGGCAAGCGCTCGCCGTGACCGACCGGCCCGCGCTCGTCCACGTGCACACCGAGCCGACCGAGAACTGCTTCCCCATGTGGCCCGCCGGCCAGTCGATCGACACGATGATCGCCGAGGACCCGAAGTACACAGCGAAGAGCACGAAGAAGAAGAGCTGAGAGAGAAAAAGCGAAGAGGAAGAGCGCAATGGAACAGATTTTCGACATCACCGTGAATGACGTCCCTGGTCTCCTGGCGCGGGTGGAATCGATTTTCCGCAGGCAGCGCGCGCCCATTCGCAGTTTTTTCTTCGAGGCGGGAGAGGGGCGCGCGGCGCACCTCACGATCACTGCCTACGCGGAGGGCGACGCCGCGAATCTCCTCAGAAAGCAATTGATGCGACTCGTCGACGTGCACGCGGTCACGGATTCCGGCGATGCGCGCGCGTTCGCTCAGCCCGAGTCCCTCTTCACCTTCATAGAAAAAAGAGCCTGACGTCCGGCGAGAAGCAAACAGGAGCAGAACGATGGCCACGATCTGGTACGACAAGGACGCCGACATTTCCCGCCTCAAGGGGCGGACAGTCGCGATCATCGGGTACGGCAGCCAGGGGCACGCGCACGCGCTGAACCTGCGCGACAGCGGCGTTTCCGTGGTGGTGGGATTGCACGCGACGTCGAAATCGGCCGCGAAGGCGAGAGGGGAGGGGCTGACCGTGCTGAGCGTGGACGAGGCCGCGAAGCGCGCCGACGTCGTCATGATCCTCACGCCCGACACAGGCCAGAAGAAGCTCTACGACGAGTCGATCGCGCCATACCTGAAGGCTGGAAAGACGCTCATGTTCGCGCACGGCTTCAACATCCGCTTCGGACAGATCGTCCCGCCCGCCGACGTGGACGTGTCGATGATCGCGCCGAAGGCGCCCGGCCACCGCGTGCGCGAGCTGTTCCAGGACGGCGAGGGCACGCCCGCGCTCCTCGCGATCGAGCAGAACGCGAGCGGCCACGCCCGCGAGGACGCGCTCGCATACGCGCGCGCCCTCGGTTCGACGCGCGCCGGGGTCCTCGAGACGACGTTCGCCGAGGAGACGGAGACGGACCTCTTCGGCGAGCAGGCCGTCCTCTGCGGCGGCACGGCCGCGCTCGTGAAGGCGGGCTTCCAGACGCTCGTCGACGCGGGCTACCAGCCCGAGGTCGCGTACTTCGAGTGCCTGCACGAGCTGAAGCTCATCGTCGACCTCATGTACCGCGGCGGCCTCAACTACATGCGCTATTCCATCAGCGACACGGCCGAGCACGGCGACTACACCGCCGGCCCCCGCATCGTCACCGAGGCGACGCGCGGCGAGATGAAGAAGATCCTCCAGGAGATCCAGGACGGGGCCTACGCCCAGAAGTGGATCGAAGAAAACCGCAACGGGCGTCCGACGTTCGAGGCGACCCGCGAAAGGGAGAAGGACCTTCTCATCGAGAAGGTCGGCGCCGAGCTGCGCGCGAAGATGCCGTTCCTGAACCCGGTCGTCGTGGACAAGGTGGCCTGACATGGAGGGAAGGGAGAGCCACATTCGCGGTGCTGCTCCGGAGCGCATCACGATTTTCGACACGACGCTCCGCGACGGCGAGCAGGCCCCCGGCTTTTCGATGTGCGAGGCCGAGAAGGTGCGCCTCGCGCGGAAGCTCGATGCCCTCGGCGTGGACGTGATGGAAGCGGGCTTCCCGATCGCCTCCGAGGACGATTTCAACTCCGTGCGCGCCATCGCGCGCGAGGTGCGCCGGCCCATCGTCGCGGCGCTCGCCCGCTCCGTGGACGCGGACATCGACCGCGCCGCGGCGGCGCTGGAGGGCGCCGCGCGCCCGCGCATCCACACGTTCATCGCGACGTCCGACCTCCACCTCGAGCACAAGCTCCGGATGTCGCGCGCCGAGTGCCTCGACCACGCCGCGGCCGCCGTGCGCCGGGCGCGCCGCCACGTGAACGACGTGGAGTTTTCGGCCGAGGACGCGACGCGCAGCGACCTGAATTTCCTCGTGGCCGTCGTCGAGGCGGTCGTCGAGGCCGGCGCCACGACCGTGAACCTCCCGGACACGGTCGGATACGCGACGCCCGACGAGATCGTCCGGTTCTTCCAGACCGTGCGGGCGCGCGTTCGGGGATCGGACCGCATCGTCTTCTCGGCGCACTGTCACGACGACCTCGGGCTCGCCGTGGCGAACAGCCTCGCGGCGCTCGAAGGCGGCTGCCGCCAGCTCGAGTGCACGGTGAACGGCATCGGCGAGCGCGCGGGGAATGCTTCGCTCGAGGAGATCGTCATGACGCTGCGCGTGCGGCCCGACAAGCTGCCGTTCACGACCGGCATCGTGACGCCGGAGCTCTTCTCGTCGAGCCAGCTCCTCGCGGAGATCACGGGCGAAAGCGTCCAGTCGAACAAGGCCATCGTGGGGCGGAACGCGTTCGCGCACGAGGCCGGCATCCACCAGGACGGCATCCTCAAGGACCGAAGGACCTACGAGATCATGCGGCCGGAGGACGTGGGCGTGCCGGAGACGACGCTCGTCCTCGGGAAGCACTCGGGGCGCCACGCGCTGATGAATCGCTGCTCGGCCATTCGGATCGAGCCGACGCGCCTCGAGCTCGACGAGCTCTACAAGCGCATGATCGCGCTCGCGGACCGGAAGAAGATCGTGCGGGACCACGACCTTCTCGAGCTCTGGGGCGCGATGAAGCGCGCCGCGCCGCGCGCGAAGGCGCCCGCGGCCTTCACGCTCCGCGACGAAGCGCCTCCCGCCGACGAAGCGGGCTATGGGCACGGGGTCTGACGTGGGGCGACGCGCACGTCTCGCGGTCCTCCCCGGCGACGGCATCGGGTCCGAGGTCACGGCCGCGGCGGTGACGGTCCTGAAAGCCGTGGCGGCGCGTTTCGGGCACGACTTCGTCCTGACGGAGTGGCCGATCGGCGCGATCGCGATGCGCACGAAGGGCTCCCCGCTCCCGGAGGACACGCTCGCCGCCTGCAAGGACGCCGACGCCATCCTGATGGGCGCGGTCGGCGACCCCGCGTACGACGCCGCGCCGCGCGACCAGCGGCCGGAGGCGGGCCTCCTGGGCCTCCGGAAGGCCCTCGGCGCCTACGCGAACATCCGCCCGGCCCGGATCTACAAGGGCCTCGAGGGTGCGGGGCCGCTGAAGCCCGAGATCGCCCGCGGCCTCGACCTCATCGTCGTGCGCGAGCTGACGGGAGGGCTCTACTTCGGAACGCCGCGCTCCCTCGACCTCGAGGCCGGCACCGCCGTGAACACGCTGCCGTATTCACGTCCCGAGGTCACGCGCATCGTCGAGGTGGCGTTCCAGCTCGCGAGGGGCCGGCGCCGGAAGGTGACGTCGGTCGACAAGTCCAACGTGCTCGAGACGTCGCAACTCTGGCGCGCGGTCGCGACGGAGGTCGGCACGCGCTACCCGGACGTCGCGCTCGACCACCAGCTCGTCGACTCGTGCGCGATGAACCTCGTGCTGTTCCCGGCGTCGTTCGACGTCGTCGTCACGGAGAACCTCTTCGGAGACATCCTCTCGGACGAGGTGGGCGCGCTCGTCGGCTCGCTCGGGCTCCTGCCTTCGGCGAGCCTCGGTGACGGTCCCGGCCTCTTCGAGCCCGTGCACGGTTCGGCGCCCGCGCTCGCGGGACGGAACGTCGCGAACCCGATCGGCGCGATCGCGACGGCGGCGATGCTCCTCGAGAACGGCCTCGGGCTCCAGGAAGAAGCTGCCGCGGTTCGCAGGGCGATCGAGACGGTGCTCGAAAAGGGCGCGCGCACGGCGGATCTCGCGCCGCGCGGCGCCCCGGCGCTCGGCACGCAGGAGATGGCGCGAGCGATCTCGGGCGCGATTCCGGTGCGCGTGACGGTCTGAACGGAGGAGGCGATGGGAATGGAATCGAAGACGGCAATGGAACCGAAGACGGGAATGGAATCGAAGACGATCTGGCTGAACGGGGAGTTCGTCGACTACGAGAAGGCGACGCTCCATTTCATGACGCCCGGCCTCCACTACGGGATCGGCGTGTTCGAGGGCATCCGCTGCTACCAAACGGATCGGGGACCGGCGATCTTCCGCCTCGACGAGCACATCGCGCGCTTCTTCCACTCGGCCCTTTGTCTCGGCTTTCGGGAGCTTCCGTTCGGTGAGGAACAGATCGCCGATGCCTGCACGGAGCTCGTTGCCCGCAACTCGTTTGACGACTGCTATATCCGGCCGCTCCTCTATCTGGCGAGCGGCGGCTCCGGCGGCGGCTGGAACTTGAACCTCGACGGCGGCTCGCCGGCCATCGGCATCGCCGCGTGGAAATGGGGCGCGTACCTGGGCGCCGAGGCGCTCGAGAAGGGGGTGCGCGCGAACGTCTCATCCTTCACACGCCACCACCCGAACGTCACGATGACGAAGGCCAAGATCAGCGGCAGCTATGCGAACAGCTTCCTCGCGAAGACCGAGTCGGTGCGGCTGGGCTTCGATGAAGCCATCATGCTCGACCCGCAGGGCTACGTCGCCGAGTGCACGGGCGAGAACCTGTTCCTCGTGAAGGACGGACAGGTCGTCACGGCGCCGACCGCCGCGATCCTCGAGGGCATCACGCGCGACGCGCTCATCACGTTCGCTCAGGATCACGGCTTTTCGGTCGTCGAGCGCCCGATCTCCCGCGACCAGCTCTACACGGCGGACGAGGTTTTCGTGTCCGGCACGGCTGCCGAGTGCATCGCGCTCCGGGAGATCGACTTCCGCAAGATCGGCCGGGGCACGACGGGACCCGTCACGCGCGCGCTCCAGAAGGATTTCCACGCCGCCGTCCGCGGCGCGCACCCACGCTCGAAGGGCTGGTGCACGTTCGTGAAGGACGCCGAGGAGGAGCGCAAGACGGCCTAGTCAGTCGTCACCGCATCCGTTTCACCTTCGGATCCACGCGGGGCGCCCGTGTTCTGAGGTTCACCCGCTTGCCGGGTGCGGGGCGGTCGATGCCGCGGCCGAGCAGCTCGAGAAGATCGGAGACCGTGACGATGCCGACGAGCCGTTTGCGTTCACCTTCCTCGACGACCGGCAGGCAGCCGATGGAGCGGCCGCGCATCAGATTCGCGGCCTGTTTCACCGACGCCTCCGGGCCGACCGTCACGACGTGCGTGTTCATCAGGTCGGACACGACGTGTTTCTCCCGGAAGTCGCCTTGCTCGGCCACGCCGAGGTCTCGCTGGGAGAGCACCCCCACGAGCTCGGACCCTTTCTTCACGACGAGGTGCCGGAGGCCCTTCACTTTCATGGAATCGAACGCAAGCTCCGCGCTTGCCTGATCGTCGATCGTCTCCACACGGCGGGTCATCACATCCTGAACGCGCATGGAACCTCCTCGAGGAGGCCGCTTGCAGCCCCCGATCAAAGGTGCGGCCCCGAACGTCGCGTCGGCAAGGGGCATCTGAATCAAGCCGCATTCGGCGGAGGCCGTAGAATCGGGTCGGAGACTGCCCATGCCTCTCTTGGAATATCGCTGTTCGGATTGCGGGAAGAAGACCGAGGATCTCGTGCTTGCGGGTGACGCGGCGCGGCGGCCTGTTTGCGCCTCGTGCGGCTCGAAGAAGGTCGAACGCCTTCTGTCGACGTTCGCCGCCCAGACGTCCCTCCCCTCGGGCGGCGGTTTCGACGCCGCGACGGCGTGCGGCGGCGGCCCCTGCGGCAACTCGGACGTCTGCGGCGCGCGGCGTGGGTACGGACCGAACTGAATGGAACCTCTCGTCGACGAGCGCGCACCCGTTTTCGGCCACGACCTGCTCCTGCTTCTCCAGAAGATGGGAGGGAAGGCAGGAACCGAGGCTCTCCGCAACGCGGCCGCGGGCGCGTTTGGCGCGGACGCCGTGTATGCGAACTGCCACGGCGACCGCTTCTCGTTCGACGAAGTTCTCGCGTTCTTCGCCTCGAAGGGCAAGCTCGAGCGTCGCGGGGACGAGGTCTCCCTCGGATCCGCTCCCGCCTGCTCCGGCCACTGAGGTCGAAGGAAGGTAGGGCCCCCGACGGGCGTCAGACGACGCTGCGGGCGGCGTGCGTCAGGCCGAGAGCGCCGAGAGCGCCCGGGCCACGACCGCGAAGTGGCAGCCGGCACCCGCGATCACGAGGGCGTGAAAGATCTCGTGGTAGCCGAAGACCCTCGGGAAGGGGTCCGGACGGCGGAGGGCGTAGACGGCGGCACCGAGGCTGTAGACGACCCCGCCCGCAGCGAGAAGCACGACGGCGCCGGTTCCGAGCGAGGCCTTCAGCGCCGGCAGGAGCGGGAGGGCGGCCCAGCCGAGGAGGACGCAGACGGCCGCCACGAGCGCCTTCGGCGCCCGCACCCACGCAACGGACATCGCGATCCCGAGAAGCGCCCCCGCCCAGACGATGCCGAGAAAGATCCAGCCGATGCGGCTGCCGAGGAGGAAGCTGAAGGGCGTGTACGTGCCGGCAATGAGCAGGAAGATCGCGGAGTGGTCCAGCCGGCGCCAGACCGCGCGGACCTTCTCCGACCAGTCGGGCCGGTGGTAGATCGCGCTGACGGCGAAGAGGCTGACGAGGGAGATCCCGTAGACCAGCGCGCCGGCGCGGGCGCGCGCCCCGGAGGCGCGGAACACGAGAATCGCCCCCGCGACGGCCGCGACGAACGCGGCCACCTCGTGGAGGACGCCCCGGAGGAGGGGCTTGGAGGGAGATTGGTTCTCAGGTTTACCCATTCCGGATGCAATGATGCCCCTTTCGGGCTGGTCTGTCGTCCCGATCGCAAGTCATTGGAACGACCCCGTATCATTGCGATGAACGAATGTTCGAATCCGAGAAGGAGACTCGCTGGAAGCGTGTCGATCCGCTGCTCAAAGCGGCCGGGTGGACGCTCGTCAACTTCAAGGAAGGCCTCGATTTCACAAAGCTGACACACCACGCGATTCGCGAGTTCCCGACATCGAATGGTCCGGCCGACTACGTCCTTGTCGTGGACGGTCAGATCCTCGGGATCGTCGAAGCGAAGAAGGTCACGCTGGGGCCGCAGAACGTTCTCACCCAGGCGGAGCGTTATTCGAAGGGGGCCGTCGACGGCCCGGTAAACGTTCGCGGTTACCGCGTGCCATTTCTCTATTCCACGAACGGCGAGGTCATCTGGTTTCACGATGTTCGCCACAAGCTGAACCGCTCCCGTCCGATCGCCCGCTTCCACCAGCCGGCAGCCCTCGCGGAGATGTTCGTTCGCGACTTCGAGGACGAATGCCGGCGGCTTCGTGAGGTTCCGAACGATCACCCGCGGCTGCGGCCATACCAGATCGAAGCCGATGCCGCCATCGAGCGGGCCATCGCCGACCGGAAGCGGCAGATGCTCGTGGCGATGGCTACCGGTACGGGCAAGACCTTCACGCTCGTGAACGAGGTCTACCGGCTCATGAAGTCGGGTGTCGGGAAACGAATCCTCTTTCTCGTGGATCGCCGCGCTCTCGCAGCCCAGGCCGTCCGCGCTTTCGCCTCGTTCGAGCCCGAGCCGAACCTGAAGTTCGACAAGATCTACGAGGTGTATAGCCAGAGCTTCCAGAAGGGCGACTTCGATCCTGACGAGAAGTTCGACCCGAAGGTGTTGCCGGGCCCCTATCTGACGGATCCTCAGCCGAAGCACGCCTTCGTCTATGTCTGCACCATCCAGCGGATGGCGATCAACCTTTTCGGCCGGGGCGCCGTCTGGAGCGGTGAAGGGGACGAGATCGAGGACGACGCCGAGAAGCTCGACATCCCGATCCACGCCTTCGACGTCGTCATCGCGGACGAATGTCACCGCGGCTATACGACGGCGGAGGAATCCCTCTGGCGGAATACGCTCAGCCACTTCGATGCCATCAAGATCGGCCTGACGGCCACGCCGGCTGCCCACACGAAGGCCTATTTCACCGATGTCGTCTACCGGTACGAGTACCGCCGGGCCGTCGAGGAGGGATACCTCGTCGACTACGACGCCGTCGGCATCACGTCGAACGTCCGCATGAACGGCGTCTTCCTGAAGGAAGGGGAGCGGGTCTCCGTGGTCGACCCCGATACCGGCCTCGAGAAGCTGGACGAGATCGAGGACGAGCGCGAGTTCGCCTCGACCGAGATTGAGCACACAGTCACCTCGCCCGACTCCAACAGGAAGATCCTCGAGGAGGTCCAGAAGTACGCCCTCGAGCACGAGAAGAAGTACGGCCGCTTCCCGAAGACGCTCACCTTCGCGGCGAACGATCTCCCGCATACCTCCCACGCGGACCAGCTAGTGGAGCTTGCGGTCGGGATCTTCGGCCGGGGCGAGGAGTTCGTCCGAAAGATCACCGGCCGTGTGGACCGACCGCTGCAGCGCATCCGTGAGTTCCGGAACCGCCCGAACCCCGGCATCGTCGTCACGGTCGATCTCCTGTCGACGGGCGTAGACATCCCCGACCTCGAATACATCGTCTTCCTCAGGCCCGTGAAGTCCCGCATCCTGTTCGAGCAGATGCTCGGGCGCGGGACGCGGCGCGGTGAGCGGTGGCCGGACAAGTCCCACTTCACCGTCTTCGACTGCTTCGGCGGAACGCTGCTCCAGTACTTCAGGAGCGCGACGGCGATCACGGCCGATCCGCCCGAGAAGCCGACGCGGACGATTGCCGAGATCATCGAGGACATCTGGGCCAACCGCGACCGCGACTACAACGTCCGCTGCCTCGTCAAGCGCCTCCAGCGCATCGACAAGGAGATGGCGCCCGAAGCGCGCGAGCACTTCGCGGGATTCGGAATCGCCGACGGTGACATCCGGCACTACGCGCAGGAGCTTCCCCGAAAGCTGGATGCGGACTTTACGGGAGCCATGAAGCTGCTGCGGGACAGAGACTTTCAGCGGCTTCTTGTCGAATACCCCCGCCGGAAGCGGACATTCCTGAAGGCCCTCGAATACGAAGACAGCGTTTCCTCCGAGTCCTACGTCAGCGAGGTCAAGCCCGAGGATTACCTGGCTGCTTTCGCCCTCTTCGTGCGGGAGAATCCCTCGAAGATCGAGGCGATCCAGATTCTTCTCGGGCGGCCGAAGGACTGGGGAACGGATGCCCTGACCGAGCTGAGGTTGAAGCTTCGCACCGCCCCCGACCACTTCACCGTGGACCGGCTTCAGCAGGCCCATAAAGCGCAGTACAACAAAGACCTCGTGGACATCATCTCGATGGTGAAGCACGCCGCGCGTGACAAAGAGCCGCTTCTGACCGCCGAGGAGCGCGTCGGCCGCGCCTTCGACAGAATCGCGGCGGGCCGCACGTTCACGTCCGCACAAAGCGCCTGGCTCGACCGCATCCGCGAGCACATGACCGTCAACCTCTCCATCGATCAGGGCGACTTCGAGGTCACGCCCGTCCTCAGCCGGCCGGGTGGCTGGGGCGCCGCGAACCGCGACTTCGACGGCAAGCTCCCGAACCTTCTCCGAACATTGAATGAGGCAATCGCAGCATGATCGATGTCGTCCAGAAACTCTGGGGCTTCTGCCACACCCTTCGCCACGACGGCATCGACTACGGCGACTACATCGAGCAGATCACGTACCTGCTCTTTCTGAAGATGGCCGATGAACGGAAGGTCGCGCTCCCGAAGGGGTGCGACTGGCCGAAGCTTCGCGACAAGAGCGGCACCGCCCTGAACGATCACTACTCAGATCTGCTGCGCACGCTGAGTAAGACACCGGGTATCCTGGGAGAGATCTACACGGAAGCGCAGTCCCGCTTCAACAACCCGGTCAACCTCAAGAAGCTCATCAACCTGGTCGACGAAACGGAATGGACGTCGCTCGGAGTCGACGTGAAGGCCGAGGCCTACGAGGGGCTCCTTGAGAAGGCCGCGAGCGAGGGAAAGAAGGGCGCCGGGCAGTACTTCACGCCGCGCGTCCTCATCAAGTCGATCGTCAGGTGCATGAAGCCGGATCCACGCGCGCATCTCGAGTTCACGATCTCCGACCCCGCCTGCGGCACCGGAGGCTTCCTCGTCGCGGCCTACGAGTGGCTCATCGAGGAGGCAAAGGGAGGGGCGCTCGACCGCGACGTGGCGAAGCGGGTGAAGAACAAGACCTACTTCGGCCAGGACCTTGTCGCGCGGCCGCGGCGCCTCGCGCTGATGAACCTGTTCCTCCACGGCATCAACCCGCACATTGTCCTGGGCGATTCGATCTACGAGGCCCCCGGCTCCGACCGCTTCGACGTCGTCCTCACGAATCCGCCGTTCGGGACGAAAGGCGCAAACCAGGCTCCGGACCGCGATGACTTCACGGTCTCGACGTCGAACAAGCAGCTCAACTTCCTTCAGCACGTCCTGACAATCCTGAAGCCTGGCGGCCGGGCGGCGGTCGTCCTGCCCGACAACTGCCTCTTCGCCGACCAGGCCGGAGAGGTCTTCAAAATCCTTTGTGAGGACTGCGATCTCCACACCGTCCTGCGGCTTCCTCGCGGCACCTTCACGCCATACAGCCAAGGCGTGAAGGCGAACGTCATCTTCTTCACGAAGGGGCGGCCGGCGGAGACGACGTGGATCTACGACGCCCGGACAAATGTTCCCGGTATTACGAAGAAGGATCGCCCCCTGGCGCCCGCGCACTTCGCCGAGTTCGAGAAGTGTTACGGAGCGGACCCAAACGGGCGCTCCAAGCGCAAGCCTGAGCAGTCGAAGGAAGATCGCTGGCGATCATTCGAGATCGCGGACATCGCGAAGCGTGACTTCAAGCTCGACAGCTTCAAGTGGCTGAAGGAAGAGTCCGTCGATGACCCCGACGACCTGCCGGAGCCCGAGGAGCTGCTGACTGATGCGATCGAGGAGCTGGATGGGGCCGTCGCGGAGTTGAAGCAGGTGCTAGGAATGCTGGAGAACGGGAACGGGGCGTGAGCGAGGAGGAACTGCCGGAAGGCTGGATGCAATGCACGATGGGCGACATCGCCGATATCGTGGGTGGCGGCACCCCGAAGGCATCCGACCCCGCGAACTTCGCGGCACGTGGTCATCCATGGATCACGCCCGCTGACCTGAGCCGCTTCCGCGACGTCTACATTCAGCGCGGTAGCAGAGATCTGAGCGACCAAGGTCTGAGGACATCCTCCGCAAAGATGGTTCCGGCCGACACCGTTCTCATGTCGAGCCGGGCACCGATCGGCTATCTCGCCATCGCTGCGAATCCGGTCTCCACCAACCAGGGGTTTCGGAGCTTTGTCTGCCGGCCTGGCGTACTGCCCGGATTCGTCTACTAC
>Ga0097691_1000144_pt1 | contig 64429 bp, 55 predicted proteins | sample NGESurdeep072012_8_FD_72858 | JGI IMG/M metagenome (GOLD analysis project Ga0097691, IMG submission 72858) | Arctic peat soil microbial communities from Barrow, Alaska - NGEE Surface sample 210-1 deep-072012 | ecosystem: Environmental > Terrestrial > Soil > Wetlands > Peat ...
GGACTCGAGGCGATGCCCGACGGCGAATATCTCCCGCCATTCGACTTCAACTGCGTCGAGCGACACCTGAGCGAGAAGGTTCGGGCGCACTACGGCAACCGGTACGTCGTGCAGGGCCGGTGGGCGCACCTCTCGAAGCCAAAAGAGATCCATTTCCAGCAGGGACGCGGCACGTGTCAGGCGCGGAATCTCTGCATGCGTGGATGTCCGTACGGCGGCTACTTCAGCTCCAACGCTTCCACTCTTCCCTGGGCGGCGAAAACCGGAAACCTCACGATCCGCCCCGACTCTGTCGTCCATTCCATCATTTACGACGAAGCAAAGGGGAAAGCGACGGGCGTACGCGTGATCGACGCGAAGACGCATGCCGTCACAGAGTATCACTCGCGTATCGTGTTCGTGAACGCATCCACGCTCAACACGAATCTCATCCTCCTCAACTCGACCTCGAACCGATTTCCGCACGGACTCGGCAACGACAGTGGGCTGCTGGGCAAGTACATCGCCCACCACAACTACCGCACGGGGGCGAACGGAAAGATCGAGGGCTTCGAGGACAAGTACTTTTACATTCGGAATCCCACCGAGTGCATCCTCGTCAACTTCCGCAACCTCGGGAAGCAAGAGATGGATTTCGTCGGCGGCTACACGACTTTCACGGGAGCATACCGGGAGCGCGGCGAGCCGACGACGGAGCGCGTCGGCGGCGAGTACAAGGACGCGCAGGCGCAGCCGGGCCCGTGGGGGATCTACATGTACATGCAGGGCGAAACGATCCCGAGGGAATCCAACCACGTCCGCCTGCACGAAAGCGAGAAGGACCAGTGGGGAATTCCGCGCCTGGTCACATCGGTCGGATACGACGACAACTCCGAGAAGATGATTCGCGACTGGCGCACCGAGGCGAAAGCGATGCTCGAGGTCGCGGGCTGCCACGATGTCGAAACGCACGACAACCATCAGGCTCCCGGGCTGGACATCCACGAGATGGGCGGCGCGCGCATGGGAAGCGATCCAAAGAACTCGCTCCTTAACAAATGGAACCAGCTTCACGCGGTCCCCAACGTCTTCGTCACCGACGGCGCATGCATGACATCGACCGGCAACCAGAGTCCGTCAATCCTGTACATGGCGCTCACGGCCCGCGCGGTGGATCACGCCGTTGACGAGATGGGCAAGCAAAACCTGTGAGGTCCTCATGCCTCCGATGAACCGTCGCGAAGCGGTGAAGGCGACCACTGCCCTGCTGGGCGGCGTGCTGATCACCTCCAACGGATTTCTGATCGCGTGCGCGCGCGATTCGAACAAGCCGGCATCGAAGACACTTACCCTCGACGACCAGTCGCTGATCGAGGAGATCGCCGATACGCTGCTGCCCACTACTCCGTCATCGCCGGGCGCGAAGGCAGCGGGGGCGGGCGCGGCGATCAACCTGCTGCTCACCGATTGCTACGAGCCGGAACAGCAAAAGCGTGTCGTGAATGGGTTGAAGGAATTCCGCAGCATGTGCCGGCAGCGTTGCGGCGACAATTTCGCATCTCTGCCTCAGAAGGAGCGCGAGCAGGTGCTGCGTGAGGTGGACGCCGAGGCGCAGAAGGCCGGGCGCACACACTATTTCGGATTCGTCCGTGAGCTTGCCCTTCAAGCCTACTTCTCTTCTGAGATCGGGATGACGAAGGCGCTCCGCTACATCATGGTTCCCGGCAAATGGGTGGGATGTGTTCCGCTGGCTCCGGGACAGCCGGCGTGGGGATGAGATCGATCGACATCACACGGGAGGAGACATCGTGCCCAAGGTGAAGATCGGGATCGTCGGCTCGCGCTTCCAGGCGGATTGCATCGCAGCATCCGTGAAGGCAATGCCGGAGGAAATGGAGGTAGTTGCCGTGGCTTCCCCATCGAAGGGGAACGCCGAGGCATTCGCACGGCGCCACGGAATTCCCGCGTTCTATTCCGACTACCGCAAGATGCTCCGCGACCCTGCGATCGAGATGATCTCCATCACCGCGCCGAACCGGCTCCACGCTCGAATCACGATTGACGCCGCGGCGGCCGGAAAGCACGTCGTCTGCGAGAAACCGCTCTGCGTGACGCTCGAGGAAGCGGACGCCATGATCGACGCGTGCGCGAAAGCCGGCGTGCTGCTCATGTACGCCGAGGAGCTTTTCTTCGCGCCGAAATACGTGAAGGCGAAGCAGATGGCCGATGAAGGCGCGTTCGGTCGCGTTCACCTCGTGAAACAAGGTGAGAAGCACTCGGGCCCGCACTCCGACTGGTTCTGGGACGTCGAGCAGTCCGGCGGCGGCGCCCTCATGGACCTGGGCTGCCACGGAATCGCCTTCTGCTGGTGGTTCCTCGGCAAACAAAAAGTGAAGAGTGTGTACGCCCAGCTTTCAACTCAGGTCAACGCCGCACGAACGCAGGGCGACGACGAAGCAATCACCATCATCGAGTTCGAGAACGGCGCGCTCGGCGTGGTCGAGAACAGCTGGAACCGGCCCGGCGGAATGGACGACTCCATCGAGGTTTTCGGCTCCAAGGGACAGACATACGCCGACATGCTGATGGGCAACGCGCTCCCCACCTACTCCGAGGTTGGGTTTGGCTACGCCGTCGAGAAGGCGTCGTCCACCAAGGGGTGGACGTACCCGGTATTCGAGGAGCACTGGAACTACGGCTTCCCGCAGGAGATGCGGCACTTCGCCCGTTGCGTGCGAGGGACGGAGAAGCCGATCTCGGACGGTGAAACGGGGCGCGTCGTGCAGGAAGTGCTGTACGCCGCCTACGCCTCGGCCGGGTTGGGTCGGAAAATCATGCTGCCTTTCCGGCCGAAGGGAATAGCGAAGCCGATCGATCTCTGGAAAAAACCGGAGCTGGCGCAAGCCGCGCTCTGAATGCGGCTCGCCGGGGCGATCGACATCGGCGGAACCGCCACCAAGATCGGGATCGTCGCCGAGGACGGCAGCATCGTCCGGCGTGAATCGGTTCCCACCAGTCTGCACGGCGAGCCCATGGCGGTCGTAGACGCTATCGTAGCATCGCTCCGACCCATGCTGGACGCGGCGAACGTTGAGAAACAATCGGTGTCGGGCGTTGGCGTTTCGGTCGCCGGCTTTCTGGACCGTGAACACTCCGCGATGATCCACAACGCGAACCTGCCGGCATTGCACGGCTTTCCGTTGCGTCGGGCGCTCGAGGAGCGACTCTCGCTCGGCTGTCGCCTCGAGGTCGACTCGAACGCCGCGGTCGCTGCCGAGTACCGGTACGGGGCGGGCCGAGGGTCGACGCGCTTGTTGGGCGTCACCGTGGGAACAGGACTCGGTGGCGGTGTCATCATCGATGGCGCGCTGCTGCGCTACACCGGTGAGTGCGCGGGTGATCTCGGACACATCATCGTCGATCACAAGGGGCGCCTCTGCACCTGTGGCGCGCGGGGGTGCCTCGAGGCCATGGTCAATTCAGCGGCGCTGTCGGAGCGGGCGGGTGGACGCTCGGTCCGTGAGATAGTTGGCAGCGCGCGAAAAGGAGATGAGCTCGCCGTGACAGCGCTCGCCGAGACGGGGTGGTGGCTCGGGCTCGGCCTGGCATCGCTCTCGCCGGTCTTCTCACCGGACAGAATCGTGGTCGGCGGAGGAATTGCGGCGGCCGGGGAGCTCCTGCTCGAGCCGGCGCGGGCAAGCTACCGTACGCACGCGCATCCAGAGTTTCGCGAGAAAACTCAGATCGTCGGCTCGTCATTCGAGGGATGGGAGGGGATTGTTGGCGCCGCCAGTCTCTTCCTCGATCCGCTGGCATAGCGATCCATGTCCCGGACATCCGTGAGCGTTTTTCCGTCAGCCGATGCCATAGGAGAGCACGTGGCGAACGTCCTGCTCGTCCGCATTGAGCGGGCACGCGTTTCCGGTAAGCGCTTCGTCCTCGGATGCCCAACCGGTCGGACGCCGCGGCCGGTGTATGGCGCGCTGGCGCGGCAACTCGCGGAGAAGTCACAGGACTTGAGCCATTTAGTTCTGGTGATGATGGATGAGTACCTCGTGGCGGACGGCGTGCAATTCGAGTACGCGCCGGCCGACGAGCAGTGGTCCTGTCATCACTTCGCTCGCATCGAGATCGCCGATCGGGTGAATGAGGGACTGCCGCCGGCGCGCCGGTTGCGCGACGATTCGATTTGGTTTCCCGACCCGCGCGACCCGGCCGCGTACGATGCGAAGATCGCCGACGCCGGAGGAATCGACTATTTCATCCTGGCTTCGGGCGCCAGCGACGGACATGTCGCGTTCAACCCGCCCGGGAGCGCTCGCGACAGTCGCACGCGTATCATTCAGCTTTCAGAAGAGACTCGTCGCGACAACCTGCAGACGTTTCCGTCCTTCGGCACACTGGCCGCGGTGCCTAGCCACGGGATCAGCGTTGGCATCGACACGATCGCGTCCGCGAAGGAGAGCGCGATGATTGTCTGGGGTGCTGGAAAGCGTCTGACTCTGACTCGAATTCGGAGCGCCGAGCGTTATGAGCCGGAATGGCCGGCCACCGTGATTCATGAGTGTGCAGTTCGGGAGATACTCACCGACACGGACGCCGCCGAGCCGCTGGCCGCACGTTGACCCTCGTTGAGGCCGCGGTTGAAACGCTCGATTCCGCTCTCGCTGCCGAGCGTGCTGGTGCCGACCGGATCGAGCTGTGCGACAATCTGAGCGATGGCGGCACCACTCCAGGCGCGGGATTAATCGTCGCCGTCGCCGAGCGAACGCAGCTTCCGGTGTTCGTGCTGATTCGGCCGCGCGCAGGCGGCTTCGTCTATTCGGACGATGAATTCGATGTGATGATTCGCGACATCGAGCTGGCCGGAAGGATGGGCGTCGCCGGGATCGTGACTGGTGCGCTCACTCCTGATGGTCGCGTCGACGCCGAGCGCATGCGCAATCTGGTCAAAGCGGCAGCAGGACTGCCCGTGACATTTCATCGCGCGATTGATTTCGCGATGAATCTGCCAGCCGCGCTCGAGGAGGCGATTGAAGCGGGCGCGAGCCGTGTGCTCACGTCAGGAGGTGCAGCGACGGCATGGGAGGGTATGGATCTCATCGCAGCGCTGGTAGATCAGGCGCGGAAGCGGATCACTATCATTGCCGGCGGCGGAATTCGACAGCACAACGTGCGTGATGTGATAGCACGAACAGGAGTTCGTGAAGTCCACGCTCGACTCGTCGACGAGGTGCAAATGCGGGGACTCATCGACGTCGTGAAGAGGAACATGGATGCCGGGAACGACTGATAGGAGAGCGAGATTCTCCCCCCTTCTCGCCGACGGTCTGGTGAACAAGCAGACCGCCGCACGGCTCGGTATCTCCACCAACAAGGTGAAAACTCATCTGGATCTTCTGTTCGACAAGCTCGCGGGGTGAGGACGCGCGCCCAGGCCGTGGCAACCGGAGTCAGGCGCGGCCTGTTGCTGGTTTGAGGCACGACGCTTGATGATGTCGTTATTCTACGCCAATCTACTTCTTAACCTGACAGGGACGCGGATGACGGAAGGGCCAATCGAAGCACAGCTGCTGGATCACGAGAAGCAATACTGGCAGGCGATCAAGGACAGGGACGTGCAGGCGGCGATGCGCCTGACCGATGACCCTTGCATCGTAACCGGCGCCCAGGGTGTCGCGCGCATCACCCGCGAGGCATTCGCTGGAATGCTGCAGGCCGGCGGCTGGACCCTCCACGAGGTCACCTTGAGCGATGTGCAGGTGCGGGTCCTCAGCGAGGACGTCGCCATCGTCGCCTATAAGATCAAGGAATTATTGACAGTCGACGGAAAACCGCTGACGCTCGAGGCAACCGACTCGTCCACCTGGGTGCGCCGCGAAGGGCAATGGATGTGCGCGCTGCATACGGAAGCGCTCGCTGGCGATCCGTTCGGCAGGGACCGGCAGCCGGCAGCTCCGAAGAGACTCTAGCGCCTACGTGGATCTCGGCGACAAGCCGTTGCCGAGATCCAGCTGGTCAGGGTGTCATTGTGCGTTCATTTCCGGTGCGAGCTCAACCCGACTCCGCTCGCGTACCGGCGAGCGTTCAGGCAAACCGCGACATCTTAACGAAGGGGTGAACGCCTGACGGCTGGCTGATGACCGCCCCTCGCGCACGGAACTTGATTGAGTGGGATTAAGACCAACCATCGATCATTCCATGACAGATCCGATTTCTCCGCCGCTCCGACCCGGGGTTCTCCCTCGGGACAATTTCAGAAGCATCATTGCGGCACTGATCACCGTGCTCACCATCTACGGCTGGATCGACGCGCTTGGCCGCATGCCGATGCGGCACGCCCTCGCCGCTCAGACTCGTCTCTGGTGGATCGAGCAGATCGTGAGTTTCGCTCTGGCGATCGTCTGCATCGGCATAATCTTCCGCAAGCGCCCATTTCTCACTCCCGCGTTCTGGCTAACGGTATACTCGCTGGTGTTCGATATCGTGCGCTGGATATTCGAATTCAGAGACGATCAGTTCGAGATCCGGATCGCGCCCTTGCTTTACGCATTCTTGCTCTGGCGGCTGTGGATCACCCGGAAACAGGTCGCGGCGACTGAGGACCCCCTCTTGGTTGACACGACGGGCTAGGGTCTGCCTCGATCGGAGGCCCATCCAGTAGCGGCTTCGGGGGCCTGGCGATAAGTATTTACCGTGGGCAACATGTTGCTGATTTCGCTCCTTTTCAGCGTGCTGTCATACGTTCTACGTCGCATCTTCTGAGACTGGCTCGCCGTTGAGCCGCCGCGAGCGCGTGGGCAGTCGTACCCACTTGTCGCTCCTGGCCGCTGCTCTGGCGTTGACCCTATCCGCGCCGGCCTCTTTCGCGCAGCCGCAGCTCCTCAAGACCTCGGCGCGCGACACACAGCTACGGACCGATTCCGCGGAAATCTCTCAACGCGCGCACGATCTCCAGGCGAAATTCGAGCGTCGCCGACGACAGATGCTGCCGAGGTTCTACATCGGCGGTGCGGAGCACTGCCTGATCGTCGGGCGATTCTGCGAGTGGCATCCCAACCTGACCGACTATGTAGTTCCGGAGGAAGGGAAGAACATCATCCGCGCGCGTGCGGAGCTGCTGCGCGATCTCGAGAAGGCCTCGACCGATCTTCCGGGAGACGACTGGATCATGGGACAGCGCATTCGCTATCTCACAGAGGGGCACGACACATCCGCGGCGGGTGTGGCGCGCTCGTGCCGGGCGACCCGATGGTGGTGCGATGCGCTGCTCGGTCTCGCGCTGCACGTGGGCGGCAACTACGCGGGCTCCGACAGCGCCTACGCCGCCGCGCTCGATGGGATGCCGTCGCCGGTGCGGTGTCACTGGTTGAATCTCGCACCGCTCCTTGATGACGACATCCGCGGCGCATACAAGAAGATGAGCTGTGGACAGCGAGAGGCGGCGGATGCGCGAATCTGGTGGGTCGCTGATCCATTATTCATGACGCCCGGCAATGAGCGGCGCACAGAGCATTTCTCGCGGGTTCTCCACACCGCCTTGCAGCAGGATGCGGCGAACACTTACGGCTCGAGCTGGGGTGGCGATCTCGCCGAATTGATCTTGCGCTTCGGCTGGGCGGAGAAGTGGACACAGGAGCCGTCGCAGAGCATGTATCCGGAAGCGAAGGCGGCGATCACCGGTCACGAGCGCGAGCCGGGATACCACTTCTTCCTCACGCAGCAGCCGCCTGACAGCCTGGCACTCATCGTCGATTCGGTGTTCGACATCTACCAGTTCCCGCCCCGTGAGCAGTACGCGCCGGTCTACACGCATGCGTTCGTGCGGCTCGATGCCCAGGTGGCGCGCTTTCGCCGTGGAGATTCCACGAAGGTCGTCGCTGCCTACGATGTGAGCGCCGATACGATTTTTGGCCGGAGGAAATTCGCCGCGGCGCTGATAGCGATGGGCGACGAAGCAACGACCCCTTCAAAGACGGAGCTGACTGAGTCGCCGACGAAGAACGTCTTGACGGTATCGACGCCGTGGAAGGAGCAGTTCATCGGAGTCGAGCTGTTGGCGAACGACAGCGCCGGAGCAGCGCGCTGGAGATCCGGGTTCGCCGAGATCCCCCTCGACTCGGGGAAAATCAGCGTCTCGGATCTGCTCTTCGTCGATGGAGAGCCTTCCCTTCCCGGCGATCTGAACGAGGCGATCCCGCGCGCGCACGGCGGGACGACTTTCAGGCGCGACAAGAAAATCGGTCTGTTCTGGGAGCTCTACGGAAAGACACCGGCGGACAGCGCGCTTCCGATCTCCCTTACGATCACTCCGGTAGATGAAAGTCTGCTGAGACGCACTTTCCGCGCGTTGCGCATTGCGCCCAGGCTGTCGCCTCTCAACATCCGCTGGCAGGAGAACGGGGCGTCCGGAGTGTTGTCGGCGAGATCGGTGCTGCTCGATCTGTCCCTCGTGCCCGCGGGGAAGTACGCGGTGAGGCTCGAAGTCGGGAACTATCCGATGGCGGCGACGTCGCGGGTCATCGAGGTGAAGTAAGCCGCAGCTCTTCCAGTCGCTTGCTGATGAGCCTCGGCTGTAGTTGAACGCCTTCTACGTCATTTGACGCATAGAGTCCCCCCTGCAATCAGGCGATTCTGGAGCTGGAGTAAAGCTCCTATCACCACGCTGGAGGACCCGATGAATCTCGACCAACGAACCCAACCGACCCTTCGCGAGCGTCTGGAATTTGCCCTACAGGCGCCTTGCGACTGGATACTCAAAGCGGCATGCGTGAGGTATGCGACGTTCCGCACGATGTTCCGCGTCCTGCCGCCCTCGTACCTCTCGTGGGCGTCCCGGGTCAAGGCTCGCAAAGCCTACTACCGCGCACTCCGCAAGGTGCCTGCGTATCGTCAGTTCCTAGATAGTCAGGGCGGCCTGCTCATCCCTGAAACGGATAAGGAGACCTACATCAAGCCGTTTGCGACAGGCGCCCGATGCGTCGACGGCTCCTTCTTTCACAGCCGGACGATGATTGACGAGTCGTCCGGCTCTACCGGGACTCCGTACGACTGGGTGCGCAGCGAGAGGGAGCGCCACGAGAGCCACACCTTCGTCAGCTATTTCGCGACGTACTGCTATGGGCGCGAACAATGGATAACGATCAACGGGTTCAGCATGGGCGCCTGGGCCACGGGGATCAACATGGGGATCTCGCTGCAGAAGAACGGGATCGTCAAGAACACCGGTCCCGACATCGCCAAGATTCTCCACACTCTTCGCTTCTTCGGCCCGGAATACACCTATCTGATCACGGGATATCCGCCGTTTCTCAAACATCTCATCGACGTCGCCGACCAGGAAGGATTTCCTTTCGAGAAGTACAAGCTCTACGGTTTGGCCGGCGGAGAAGGCATGTCCGAGGGACTGCGCGACTATCTGCTGCGACGTTTCACCAAGGTCTACAGCGGTTATGGCGCAACGGATCTGGAGGTCGGCATCGCGGGCGAAACGCCGATATCAGTCGCCATCCGTCGCCTCGCGCGTGAGCGAGAGGACGTGAAGTTAGCCTTGTTCGGCTCCGACTCCCGCCTTCCGATGGTGTTTCAGTACAACCCCGTCATGCATCACATCGAGGTGAACGAGAACGACGAGGTCGTCTTCACGATCTCACGCAGCTCGCTCCTGTCTCCGCGCATTCGGTACAACGTCCATGATCTCGGCGGCGTTCTCACGAGCGATGAGATGGCCGAACGGCTCGCCTCGGTGGGCGTCAGCATAGAGCAGCTCCGACGTGAAAGCGGTGACGGGAACATACGCCTTCCCTTTCTGTGGATCTTCGGGCGGCGCGACTACACGATCAGTGTCATGGGTGCGAACATCTATCCGGAGGACATCGAGCAATGTCTGTATCAGGACACGGCCCTCGCCGAGATAACGAATTCGTTCTGCCTTTCGCTCGCGGAGAGTCCGAACGGCGATGTTCGTCCCCGCTTTCTGTTCGAGGTCTCGAGAGAGCCTGACGCCGAGCTCATGCGTCGCTTTTCGGAATCGATCGTGCCGCGTCTCGTCGAGTTGAACGCCGACTTCCGCGAGGCATGGCGCGAGTATCCCGAGACGCTCGTCCCCGAGATCCAGTTGCATCGGCTCGGCGAAGGCCCATTCGCCGGCGACGCAGGAAGGATCAAGCAAGCGCGCCTCCTCCCAGCGGCCTGAGGATAGACTATGCGCTCTCTCATTCAATTCGCGCTGCGTCGGCCGAAAACCGTCATCTTCGCTTGGATCGCGATCCTCGCGGCCGCCGCACCTTTCGCTTCGCGGCTGGCGGGAGCACTTCGTGGAAGTACCGACGCAGTGCCCGGGAGTCCCTCGGAGCTCGTATCGCGCGATCTCAACAACGCGTTTGGCACAGGCTCCGCGTTTGTCTTTCCCGCCGTGCTGACATCATCCAGCATCCCGGCAACAGATCCGCGATTCGCAGCTGCGGCGACACGCCTCGAGCGAGTGCTCGACTCAGCCGGAATGAGGAGCGTACGTCACTACTGGAATACCGGCGACACGACCCTGCTCGGGCGTGACGGACACTCGGCGCTCATGCTCGTGACGCCGCGCGCGCAGACGTTCTTCGATGCCGAATCGACGGTAGCGGAAATCCGCGGAGCAGCGCGCGCCGCCGGACCGGGGTCTGCGTTCGAGATCAAGGTCACCGGCATGATCTCCCTCTTTCACGATCTCGACGTGAATGCGTCCGATGACCTGCTGCGGGCGGAGCGCATCGGCATTCCACTCACGCTCATCGTACTGCTGCTTGTGTTCGGTGCGCCGATCGCGGCTGGCTTGCCGCTCGTCCTCGCACTCGGGACAATCGCGATCACACTCGCCGTTCTGTACGGGCTTTCCCGCGTCATGCCCGTGAGTGTGTTCGCGCAGAATGCCGTGACGATGGTCGGACTCGGCATCGGCGTCGACTACTCACTCTTTCTGGTGAGCCGCTGTCGCGAGGAGCTCGCGCGTGGTGCGTCGTTTCCGAAAGCCGTCGAAGCGGCCGCGAATCAAGCGGGACATGTCGTGCTGGTGTCGGGACTCGCGGTATGCACCGGCTTCCTGGCTCTTTTCCTCGTGCACATTCGTTTCCTTCACACACTCGCGCTCGGCGGTGTCACCGTTGTCGTGACGTCGGTGTTGATGACGCTTACTCTACTTCCGTCGTTGCTGCTGATCATCGGTGAGAGATTGAACTGGCCGCGCCGACTATCACGCGCATCGCGCGGCACCGGCGGATTGTGGGCCCGGTGGGCGCGGGAGACGATGACGAGGCCGTGGAGATATCTCATTCCCACCCTGATCGTGCTCGGTGTGCTCATTGTGCCGACACTGCGCCTCAAAGCCTGGAACATGGGTGCGCGCGATCTTTCGCCAACCATGGAGGCTCGGCAGGGTTACGAGCTCCTCGATCACAACTTTTCTGCGGGTTGGATGGGTCCGATTGCGATCCTGGTGAAGACCCGTGACAGCGGCACAGTCTGGACGCCGGAACGCGAGGGCGCGATGACAGCGATCTACTCGCGTCTCGCCTCCGATCCGCGCGCGCACTTTGTTGGTGGGTTTCCACACCTGCTCTCCCTTCTCGGTCAGGCGCGTCCGCTTGTCCATGCCCGCTCAGATCTACCAGCGCCGATGCGGACGGCATCCGCACAGGTTGTCAGTGAGGACGGGCGTTCAGCGCTCATCTTTGTCGTTCCACGCTCAGCGCCAGAATCTGAAGAAGTGATGACGCTTGTGCGTGAGCTCCGCGCGGAGTCGTGGCAGCCGGCACGAGATGCTGGCCTAGCGATACAGGTGGGTGGCTTCAGCGCCAGCATACTGGACTTCGATAGCGAGCTATTTGGAAGCCTCAAGCGGGTGATCCCGATCGTCCTCACCATCACATTCCTCGCGTTGGTGTTTGCCTTCCGTTCCATAGTGGTTCCGATCAAGGCGATCACGATGAATTTGATCTCGGTGCTCGCGGCCTACGGTTTTCTTGTGTACGTGTTTCAGGAAGGTGTCGGCGCGGGCCTGATTGGTCTCGTGCCACCGGGCGGGCTCAACTCGTTCATAGTGCTGATGTTGTTCACGATCCTGTTCGGATTGTCGATGGACTACGAGGTGTTCCTTCTGAGTCGCATCCGAGAGGAGTATCAGCGGACGGGAGACAACAGCAAATCGGTTGTGAGCGGGCTTTCCCAGACGGGCGGACTCATCACAAGCGCGGCGCTCATCATGGTCGTTCTGTTTGGGTCGTTCGGATTCACCCGGCTCACCGCCACCCGTGAGTTCGGACTCGGCCTCGCGTTCGCCGTCGCTCTCGACGCGACGGTCATTCGCGTGGTTCTCGTACCGATCCTGATGGGTTTACTCGGCCGCGCCAACTGGTGGTTCCCTGCGGTGCTTCTACCGCGCGGGAGTGACGGGCGGGGGCGATCCGGTCAAAATGCCGTGGCGTATCGTTGACGCTTTCCCCGATGCACCAGGTATGGGCAGAACGCCGGTCTGGAACCGGGCCGACAGTCTGACCGGCAGCTGAAGAGTGATCGTCTCAGCTCCCCGGCGCACCACCAGCGGCAGGATCGTAAGGGTCGTGCCGGCGTAGCGAGCGCGCAAAGCCTCGAACGAATCGTCGTTCGAGATCATCACGTCGCCGATCGAGACGAGTTTGTCGCCGGCACGCGCACCCGCGGTCGCCGCCGCGCCAGTCGGTGACAGCTGAGTGATGAACACTCCGCTACTATCGGTGCCGGTCGCGATCCCCAGCCGCGGCTCGCGGATCGTGTCACTTTCGGAGCGTAATCCCGCGAGACGAAGCACCGAATCAACCGGTAGTGGCTCGCGGCTATCGACGTACCTGCGTGCGAACTCGGTAAAGGATTTGCCGCCCGCGGCGCGGGAAACCTCACCCCACCATTCCGCGCCTGTAAATCCTTTCCCCCGTTTATACGTCGCGTCGTAGAGCCGGCGCATCACGTTGTCCAGCGACATGCGGTTGTTGCTCGCGTCCCGGATCATGATGTCGAGAAGGAATCCGGTGAGGCCGCCCTTCGGATAGTAGAGTCCGCTGCTGCCATCGGTCGGATTGATCCACGGCGACAGCGATGCATCGCTCACCGCCGTCGGTGGTGCGCCAGCGACGGACGCGATCTCGTTGGCAATGAAGTTGAAGAACGCCGTGCTGTCGTTGACCCCGCCGCGTACGAGCGCGAGAGCTCCGTAGTAATCGGTGACGCCTTCGCTCACCCACAGCCATGTCGTCGGTTGCGCGTCGTCGTACCTGTAAGGAACCATGTCGGCGGGGCGCAGGCGCTTCACGTTCCAGGCGTGGAAGAATTCATGCGAGTAGAGTCCGGGCAGATACGAGGCGTCGAGCTGAGAGGTCGTTACTTCATCCACCTGCGAGCTCTGGTGCTCGAGACCGCCTCCGTTCACGACGGTGTCCGACCGCTGGAAGACCGTGTAGTTGCGGAATGGCGCCTCGCCGAAAACCGCGATCTGGGCGGGGACGAATTTCTGGAGCCAGGCGAAGGTGCGATCCCTACGCGCCGGCGTCAGGCTCGCCGCAGGGTAGCACGCGAGACGAACCCACTTGCCGGCGATCTGAGTGCTGTCGATGGCAAACCGTCCGACGTAGAACGGCATGTCGGTCAGATCGTGATAGTTCCCTGCGGTGAAGTTGTTGGTGCCCGGTGCGGGATCCATCCCGGTCGCAATACGCCACGATGCTTCCGTGCGGACCGACACACGAGCGGGCCAATTGAATCCGCGGCTCGCGGGATAGAGAAAGAGATTGGTGCCGTTGAAGAACACGAAGTTGGGGGCGGTCCAGGCGACGGCGCGATCGACGGCATCAGCGAGATAGTTGAACGACACGCGCACCGTTCCGGCAGAGCGGGGTCTGATCTCCCATGTCTGGAAATCGAGCTTCCGCCAGTCGAGCGGGACGCCGTTGGACTGCACGGAGAACGCTGAGACCCGCCGGGAGAACCAGAGAAGTACGTAGTGTCCCGGTGACCACGCGGGAAGAGCCAGAATGACCGGCTCAGTGCCAGCGACGTGGAAGGACATCGCTACTCCGAGCTGTCGTCGCCCGACCGCGGAGGAGTCCGCGGTTATCTCGTAGCTGATTTCGCTGATCGGCGCGGAGACTCTCGGCGACTGTGCCAGCGATTGGTGAGCGGTCCCGAGCGCGATGATGGCGAGTCCGAGCTTTCCAAGCATTCATCCTCCAAAGAAAGAACGGGATACGAGTTGCCAGAAGTGCAGATTCCAGTTGTTAGTTCGAACGTCGTGACTTCACTGAACGACTTCTCCCTGATGCGCTCGAGCGCCGAACCTCTCGCCGCCAGAGATGTATCATACGTTAGCTTCCGTCACACTCAACCGAAACACACACTTGAAAAGCTTCGCGACATCGATCGCTCTTTCCTGCCTCGTTTCCGGCGCGCTGACGGCGCAGACGGCACGACTGACGGCGGCTCCCGCTCGACCCGAGCCCGGAGCAATCGTGCGTCTGACATTGAGTACGCCGGTGTCACACGCCGATTCAGTCGTCTCGGTTCGCGGCGCGCTCGCTGGCGAGCCGCTTCACTTCCTGCATTCGACAGCCGGTGCGTGGCACGCGATCGGCGGCGTGCCAGTCGATGCCGAGGGTAGTCTCGTTGCGAACGCGGTCATCCAGCGCGCGTCGGGGAAGACGGAAATCGCTCGTGTGCGCTTCGCGCTGCCGAAGGTGCCACCGCCGGTTTCACAGCCGCTGGCAGTCGACAGCAGCTTCACCAAGCCGCTCGACGCCGCAACAACCGCGCGGATCGACCGCGAGAATGCGCGCGCCCGTGAGATTGGGCGACTTGCGCACGACAGGCCTCCCATGTGGAGTGCATCTTTCCTCAAGCCGCGCACATCGGTGATCACGAGCGAGTTCGGATCAGGCCGACTGTTCAATGGCGCGCTTACCACGCGGCATCTCGGCGTCGATTTCAGGGGTGCCGTCGGTGAGCCGGTGCGCGCGGCCAATCGTGGTGTCGTCGCGCTCGTCGACAGTTTCTTTCTGGCCGGCAATGTGATCTACCTCGATCACGGCGGCGGAGTTGTCACCGCGTACTTCCACCTGAGCAAGACACTCGTCGCAATCGGCGACACCGTGAAGCGGGGACAGGAGATCGGGCTGGTGGGAAACACGGGACGTGTGACCGGCCCGCACCTGCACTGGGCGGCGCGCTACGGTGCCATCACCGTGAATCCGCTCGACCTCGTCGCGCTCGGCGGCCGGTGGTACGTGAGCTCTTCGTCCCGTCCCTCGGAGCCATCCCGAACGTCTGCCGCTCGGTAGCCACGGTGACCTGTTCCTCGAGAAATCAGCGCGCGACCGAGAAGCCGTGCGCGGAACAGTCTGATCAGTATTTCATCGTCGCCGGCCGGACCGAGAAGCTCGTCGCTAGGAACTGCCCGAGCGACCGGCGGCTGGCGACGTCAGACTGTGCGTTGGAGATAGCATTCGACATTCCTGGCGAGCCGTCGAGAAGCGAGGTTCGCCTCGAACAGGTGCCCGCGAAGACTGTGAGTGTATCCTATGAAAAAGATGCCGGGACGACCGGTCGGTTCTCCGGATAGATCAACCGGCTCATCAGAATCGTTCAGCACGTCCTTCGTCTCCAGAAGCTCGTTCAATCCCGTGCTGAATCCCGTCGCGGCGATGATTGCGTCGAAAGGCTCGGCGCTGCCGTCTTCGAAGACTGCGTCTGTGGCGGTGAGGCGCGCGAGCGCGGGCCGGACTTGCACCAGGCCCTGCTTCAAGGCGCTGACGAACCCGACATCAATTACCGGAACCCGTCGGGCCGAGTATGGCATCCATTTCGGCGTTTGCAGGCCGAGACGAGTGAGATCGCCGAGAACCATCCGCGCAGTCAGTCGTGCGAGTCGGTCAGCGATCGCAGGTGGCAGGACGCTTAGCATAATCCTCCGCGTACCGTATGGAGATGGAGCCGGTCGTATCGCCGTGCCCAGGTGCCGCCCAGTTGATCATCCTCCTCGAGAATGACCGTCTTGATTCCACGCCACTCGAGCGCGCCCGCGGCGGACAGACCCGATGCTCCCCCGCCGACGATGACGACCGTGGATTGTGGCAAAAAGTCTCTTCAGTAAAAAATGAGCTTCACACCGGCGACGATGAGCACCAACGAGAGCAGCTGCCTCAACACCGGTGCTGGAGCACGCTTGCTTCCATAACTCGCGCCGATCCAGCCGCCGAGCACGGCGGCGGCACCCCAGATCGGAACGTTGGGCGGGAGCTGCGCCATGCCCGAAAAATGCCCAAGCAGTCCGGCAATCGAATTCACGAGAATGAATGGTGCGGCGACGCCCGACGTCACGCGCGTCTCGGCCCATCCCATGTAGAGGATCAGCGGACTCAGGAATATTCCGCCACCAACGCCGGTGAGCCCCGACAGAAACCCAATCGCCGCTCCCGCTGCGATCGCAGCCCAGAGTGGCGGAGCATGCGTCTCTCTGTCAAGCGGCCGGAGCGCCGAGCGGAACATCGACACGGCTGCATAGAGGAGCACCACCCCGACGACAAATTTGTAAGACCGCGCCGGCAGCATTGTCGCGCCACCGCCGAACGCCGCGGGAATCGATGCCGCCGCGAACGGCCAGAAAAGTCGCCACGAGAACAATCCGGCGCGATAAAACTTGAACGTGGCTATGGCCGAGACCAGGATGTTGAGGGCGAGCGCCGTCGGCTTCATGACGCTCGGTGCAAGACTGAAGAGGCCCATCACCGCCAGATAGCTGGACGCACCGCCGTGCCCCACCGACGCATAGAGCGCGGCGCCCACAAAGAAAAGAATCGCGATTATCAAGGTCTCTGAAACAGGCATTTATTTTCGACGTATATTCTTGTTCCTGCTCCGACGCTTCCCCAGCGAAGCTACATGACCGAATACGCCATCGACATAGTGAACGTCACCAAGCGCTACGCCGAGCACACGGCCGTGCGCGATCTGACGCTGCGCGTTCCAACCGGAAGCGTGTACGGACTCCTCGGCCCCAACGGCGCCGGGAAGACGACCACGATCCGGATGATCCTCAACATCATCGCGCCGGACTCGGGGAGGATCCACATCTTCGGACGCCCGTCGAACGATCCGAAGATCACCGAGCGGCTTGGTTATCTCCCGGAAGAGCGCGGCCTGTACCGAAAGATGCAGGTGCGTCGCGTCCTGAAATTTCTTGCCGAGCTCAAGGGCGTGAAGGGCAGTGACGCGGATCGCCGGATCGACGAATGGCTCGAGCGTCTGTCGCTCAAGACGCCGGAGAAGGATTGGGGACTCTCCAAGATCGACGAGCTCTCACGGGGCATGCAGCAGAAGGTCCAGTTCATCGGAACGCTGTTGCACGATCCCGATCTCGTGATCCTCGATGAGCCGTTCAGCGGACTCGATCCGATCAACTCTCAGGCACTGAAGGACACGGTGGTCGAGCTCAAGCACCGCGGCAAGACGGTGATCTTCAGCACGCATCTGATGGACAACGCCGAGCGGCTGTGCGATTCGGTCTGCATCATCGCGCGCGGCGAGAAGGTGCTCGATGGAACCGTCACCTCTGTGAAGGAAGAGCACGGGCAGAGGAACATCGCGCTCGCGCTCGAGGGCGATGGAATTTCCGGCGTAGCGGCGATACTGCGCGACCAGTCCCTGGTGAAGCGCGCTGACGACTCCAACAAATTCTTCGAGATCGAGATGGCGCCGGGCGCCGATCCGCAGGTGCTGCTCAGGCGAATCGTCGAATCGGGCGCCGCGGTGCAGAGATTCGAGATGATCCAACCGTCGCTGCATCAAATTTTCCTTCAGAAGGTCGGTGCGATTGGCATCGAAGAGGGGATGACCGGACATGGCTAAGCTCTGGGCGATCATCAAGCGCGAGTACCTCGAGCGTGTGCGGTCGAAGTGGTTTCTGATCGCGACGTTCTTCGGGCCGATTTTCTTCGCCGCGATCATCATCGTGCCGGCGTGGATAGCGTCGAAAAGCAAGGCGACGAGTGACGTCTATAACACCACCATTCTGGATGTTACGGGCACGGGCTTCGGTCATCGCCTGGCGGTGAACATCGCCGGCGATACCACGATTCCGGGCAGAATGCCGACTGTCAAAGCGGTGGCGCCAAATGAGCTGACGCAGGCGGAGAGCCTTGCGACGCGGCAAGTGATGCGGAAGGAGAAGACGGGCTACGTCGTCGTGGATCAGCAGACGCTCGCCGGAGAATCCGCCCGCTACGCGGGTATGAACGCAACGTCGATCGCCGACATGGCGCAGATCAAGGGCGCAATCAGGCAAACCATACTCGCGTCGCGCCTGGAGAAGGTCGGACTCGACAATGAGAAGATGAAGGAGATCACCTTCATACCGCTTGACTTCAGCACCGAGCGCATTACCGAACGCGGCCGGGCGGGTTCGGGCATGGCGAGCGTACTGTTCGGCTTCGCGATCGGATTCCTGCTCTACCTGTCGATCGTGATTTACGGGCAGACGATCATGAGCGGCGTACTCGAGGAGAAGACGACTCGCGTCGCGGAAGTCGTCATGTCGAGCGTTCCGACCGACACGCTGCTCGCTGGAAAGGTCCTCGGCGTCGGCGCAGTCGGACTGACGCAGCAGATACTCTGGATCGCCACGACTTACATCTTGCTCAAGCTCAGAGAGCCGATCATGGCGAAGCTCGGCGCGCCGACGATGAACTTCTCGCTGCCTGACATCAGTCTCGCGGCGGGAGTTCTCTTCCTGCTGTTCTTCCTGCTCGGCTTCATCTTCTACTCGTCGCTCTACGCCGCGGTGGGAGCGTCGGTGAACAGCGAGAGTGAGGCGAGGCAGGCAGCGAGCCCTCTGATGATCATGATCGTGAGCACTGCCGTGTTCATTCAGCCCGTGCTATTGAATCCAACCGGAACGACGGCGCGCGTGCTGTCGCTCATTCCGATCTCGTCGCCGATCATCATGCCGATCCGCATGGCGGTGACGGGGGTGCCCCCGCTCGAGATGACGGCGAGCCTGGCCTTCCTGGCGATCGGCTGCGTCGCCGCCCTCTGGCTGGCATCGCGGATCTACCGCGTCGGGCTCCTTATGTACGGGAAGAGGCCCACCATGAAGGAGTTGGCTCGCTGGGTTTCCTATGCGAGGTAGTCGTTGCGCGACTACGCATCCACAGAACCGAAGCAGGGAGCTCTAGGCTTTGCAGCCGCTTGGCTGGGTTCGGTATTCTCGTGGGAAGTCGGGGCCACTTACTATCCGCCGCCGATTACACTGCTCGCCGTCCGCCGCCGCCGATTATTATTCATCAGCAACCTAAAGAGGTATAAAGATGTACGACGAAAGATTCGTCACCCCGATGCGCCAGGAGCTCACGCAGCTCGGTGTCGAGGAGATGCGCACAGCACAGGAAGTCGACGCGAAGCTGAAGGACGCCCATGGCACCACGCTGGTGGTGGTCAATTCGGTCTGCGGATGCGCGGCTCGCAACGCGCGCCCCGCTGTTGCCAAGGCGATCCAGCACGAAACCAGGCCCCATAAGCTCACGACGGTTTTCGCGGGGCAGGACGTCGAGGCGGTACAGAGAGCGAGAGGCTATTTCACCGGTTACGCGCCGAGCTCACCGCAGATCGCGCTGCTCAAGGACGGTCAGCTCGTCTACATGCTCGAGCGTCATCAGATCGAAGGGCGCACCGCCGACGACATCGCGAAGGATCTCACCCGCGCGTTCGACAAGTACTGCGAGGAGACCACCGCGGCGTAAGGCGGTCGCAACGGCAACTGCGAACTGAACGGGATGCGAGTACTCGGATCCCGTTCGGTGCAGTTGCAGGTTTGCCGTACCGAGCAGCCAGGGTTAGAGCTCATCCCGCTTCCTTCTCTCGATGAAGGGCTGCCCGTCGGGGAGACTCTTCGGCTCGACCTCTCTGCCGGTCTCCTTGAGTACGCGCCCGCGGATGAACGACACTGTAACGCCAAGCAGTAGCGCCCATATGCTCACGCCGAGCACCCGCCAGAATACCACGCCGGTCGCCATTGCCTGCCAGTCCACGAACTCGGCGCGCGCCGTTCCCCACGGCTCGCGGTGCAGGGCGATCAGCACCAGACTCGCTGTCATCTCGCCCGCCGTCTCGAACACCGCGAACAGAGGCGCGCGCCACGGCCACTCGCGCACGGGGAATCTTCCGAGGTGGAGCGTGGTCATCCCCAGCAGAAAGAGAGTCCCCAGCACGAGCGAGGCGCCGAGGAAGGTGCTGGTGGCCTCGCCGTGGGTGAGCACGACGGCGCGGAAGAGACGAATCACGACGCCCGTGATCAGCGCGAGCTCGATGGGGGATCGCGCGATTTTGATGAACGCTGCCGGCTCCTCGAGGTCCCATTCGCTCGACTTGAACAGGTGGCGGCGCTTCTCGATCGCACGGGGCTTCGTCACGGTTTCCAATGTAACTCCCGAGCCGATGTCGTCCATAGATTTTCCTGCTGAATCATGGAGAGAACAGCCTCTTCTCCCCGATTCGACGCCGGGCGCCAGGGACGGGTGACTACTTGATCCAGTGCCCGATCCTGCTCCACCTGATGTCGGTGAGCATCGGCACCGGACGGTCGCTGTCGTCGGCGTTGTACGTGTAGTACACGAACAGCGGCTTCCCTCTCACGTTTTCCCTCGGGACGAAACCCCAGTAGCGGCTGTCCTTCGAGTTGTAGCGGCTGTCGCCCATCATGAAGAGCCGCCGCGGAGGGACGACGAGCGGGCCCCAATTGTCGTGGCTCGGCTGCGCGGGCGCCGCGCCAAAGCGCGACGATTTGAGTCCCCCAGTTTTCTGCCAGTCGAACAGTGGATCGACGGACGCGCCCATGGCCGGATCGACCTGCGCAGTCACACCGTACCCCTGGCGCTGCGCGATCCCATTCACATACAGAACCCCGTTCCGCATGTAGAGCGTGTCGCCAGGAGTACCGACCAGCCGCTTCACGAGAGTCGGCGTTGGGTCGTGTCCCAGCTGTTCTTCGTCTGCCTGGTACGGCGAGACGAACACCACTACGTCACCACGCTTCGGGTCCCGGTACGCCGGCAGGCTCGCGCGGCTGAACGGCACGTGCGCTCCGTAGATCGCCTTATTGACGAACAGCCAGTCTCCGACGAGGAGCGTCGGGATCATGCTGCCGGACGGAATGCGATACGCCTCGACGAGGAACGCCCGGAGGACGAGGAAGATCGCCAGTGCGCCGACGATCGACTTGAAATTCTCCCAGAGGTTGCGTAGCCGGGACTGCTGCGAAACGGGGCGCGCCTTTTGAGCGCGCCCCGCGTTAGACGGAGTTGCCAAGGAGCTTAGGGGTTCTTGAGATGTTTGTTGACGAGTCTGGTCATCTCGAACATGGATACCTGACCGCGGCCGAAGATCGGACGGAGGTTATCATCGGCGTTGATCATGCGGCGGTTCTTCGCATCCTGGAGACCCTTCCGCTTGATGTACTGCCAGAGCTTTTTCGTGACTTCCGTGCGCGGCATCGGTGAGCTGCCCACTACGTTGGCGAGATCGCTGCTCGGCTGCATCGGCTTCATGAACGCCGCGTTGGGCGTGCGCTTCTTGCCCGAGGATTTCCGGCGGCTGCTCTTCCGAGCGCCTTTCTTTGTCGCTTTTCTAGATGACTTTCTGGCCGAAGATTTCCGGGACGAGGACTTCTTTCTTCCTTTGCTCTTCTTTTTCGCTGCCATCTTGTCTCCTGGTTTGGTGATCGGATGCGAGTTGCTGCTATAGAGTGAAACGCGGTCCGTCAGCGACGCAAACTATAGTCCCGCGAGGCGAAAGCAATAGGGAATGCAAAGAGTTTCCCTATGAGAAACACGACATTCCAGAGGGAAAAACGGCATTTCGGGGTCCGGTGAGTCAGGCCGCTCCCCTCATTTTCCCGCAAATTCCTCCATGAGCTTCACCATTTTCACGTCGTACGGGTCGGGCGAATCGTCGTCTTCCGCTATGTCATAGTTCTGTTGCGGAGTCTCGAGAATGAGCGGCACATCGCTGCTGCGGCGGTCATGCATGAGCCACTCGAACGGCTGCTTCCCTATGTGTCCGTCCCCTATGAGAACGTGGCGATCCTTGTTCGATCCCAGCTCTCCCTCGCTGTCGTTCAGATGGAAAAAGGACGGCGGCTCGTCCGCGGCTTCCTCGAATTCGTCCAGCACTGCGGTGAGCGCCTGCTTCGATGCGGTGATGTCGTAGCCCGAGGAGAAGAGGTGGCACGTGTCGAGCCCGTAGCCGGTTCTCGCCCGGAGAGATTCTGGAACGCCGGCTAGAATTTCTTTCACCTCCTGCGCCGTCTTTCCCATGGTCTTTCCAGCGCCGGCGGTGTTCTCTACGAGGAGGCGCGTGTCGGACTCGATCGTCTTCAGCGCCACCGTGATGGCCTTGGCGATGCGCTTTGCCGAGTCCGCGCGATCACCGGTTCCCGCTGAGCCGGGGTGAAAACACACCGCACCTACACCGAGGGCGCTCGATCTCTCCAGCTCCTTGGTGAGTCCGGCGCTGGCCCTCGCCCACTTCTCGTCGTCCGGTGTCGCGACGCTCAGCACGTAGGCCGCGTGCACGACGACATTCGCCGGCTTGATTCTGGTCTTCGCCAGCGCCGCCTTGAAGCGGGCCACCCTCTCCGGTTTGATTGTCGCCTTGTCACCGTAGAAGCGCGGGATGGCAGTGAAGATCTGTAGCGCGGTCATCCCCGCGTTCCCCGCGCGGAGAACCGCCATGTGGATGCCGCCGTTGACGATCGTGTGGGCGCCTATGTATCGAGTCATGCCGCTCGCCGCTGCAAGTACTTTACCGTGCGCGTCCCTGGAGGGGCGCATGGGTTTCGCCCCCGTGCAGCGGACGATCACCCGCCATACGAACGATCCCGAGCAGATGACCGTCGACCTTCAGCTCGGTGGAGCGCCGCTCGCAGGAAGCGGGCGACGTCACGCAGATGGCGGGGAGCGTGGCGATGATGCTCGAAGAGGCATCTGGGAATACCGCACGAGCCATCGCCGCCGCGGAAAAGTTGCTACGCCCCGAGCAGTGGGCGATTCTACCTCAGGTCATTCGCGACCGGCCCGAGAGCGGCAGCACCAGCGCGGCAAAGCAATAAGCGGTAACGCTGAGCGCCACGCTCAGCGCCAGATTCCATCGCGGTACCCCACTCGCTCCGGCCTGCCAGCCGAATCGTTGGGCGTCTTCCACCAGACTCTGATTCTGTTGCGGTCAAGCGCAATCCATGGCGCAATCGCGGGAACATCGTCGGGGGTCGCCTGTCCGCGCTGGTCGAAAATGTGCCCCGTTACGCGCGAGAGCACGATCCCGATTCTGGGCGTCGTGGAGTTTGGATCCTCGAACACGACGACCACGCTGTCGCCGTGCGCGGCCACGCTTGCCATCGAGGGTGAATTGCCATAAACGACGGGAACGGGCGAGTGAAACATTCCACCCCTGTCCATCGAGTGCGCGAAGAAGACGCCGGCTCCATCGCTCGCCTCGATGAAGTAGACGAGATGCACGTACCCGCTTACCGGATCGTAGAAAATTCCCGGAGCTGGACGATCGCAGCCGCGACGGCCGCGGTCTCGCGACTCAACTTCGACCGGGGGGTGCCAGGTCCTGCCCTGGTCGCCGGAGCGCTGCATCCACAGCACGACGTTGCTGTCGCTCCGTGACGACCACCAGGCGCGAAACAATTCCGTGGCAGCGCCAGCGGTGCGAATCGAACGGATGCATGGAGCGCTCGACCCGGCGATCGCCGGCAAATTCGCGCTCATCACCGCGTTCCGTGCATCGGGGTCACCGAGCTGGGACTGGCGGTACGAAACGTCCCCCCACTCCACCGGCTCGTTGACGCAGCCGGCGAGAAGGAGCGCCAGCGAGAGGAGCGCTATCCGGATTGTCCGCTGGCCTGAATCACCGAGCGCCGGCTTCGCACCAATACATTTACCCGGCGACAGACGCCACGAGTACTTCAGAGCGCGATTTCCCATTTGCGCACTTTAGCTCCCCGCGCCGAGCGAGAGAAGCCCGGCACACTACGCCCTTCGTCACTAAGCTGACGCGCTCCCTAGCGAAGGGGTTCGTTTTGAGTCGACGGGCCGTATCTTTCGAGAGTACTTCCGCACGCCATCTCGAGGAATTCATGTCCGCCTCTGCAGTCAAACCCGGCCGTTCCGGCTCCTCCGGCGCCAGCCCGCGCAAAGCCAAATCAACCAACGACGAGCCCAGCGCCCAGAGCGCAGCTACCGAGACGGCCGCGCGAACTCTGACCGGATTCAATGGGAACCGCCGTGTGCCGCCGCCGGTGAACGAGCCGGTCAAGAGCTACGCGCCTGGATCTCCGGAGAGAGCGGCGCTAAAGGATCGCCTGCGCTCGATGTCCAGCGAGCGAATCGACATTCCTCTCATCATTGGCGGCAAAGAGGTTCACACCGGTGAGCTGGCCGAGTCGGTGATGCCCCACAATCATCGTCACGTACTGGCCCAGTGGCACCGCGCCAGCGCGGCGAGCATCGATCAGGCCGTCGCCGCGGCGAAGGAAGCGGCGAAAGACTGGGCGAACTGGGCGTGGGAAGATCGCGCGGCCGTGTTCCTCAAGGCGGCGGAGCTGCTGGCGACGACGTGGAGACCGACGGTCAACGCGGCGACGATGCTCGGCCAATCGAAGACCGCGTACCAGGCGGAGATCGATGCGGCATGCGAGCTGATCGATTTCTGGAGATTCAATCCGAGCTACGCGCAGAGCCTCTACGACGAGCAGCCGCTCAGCGACCGCACGATGTGGAACCAGCTCGATTACCGGCCGCTCGAGGGATTCGTGTACGCGGTGACGCCGTTCAACTTCACGTCGATCGCGGGAAATCTCCCGACGGCGCCGGCGCTGATGGGGAACACCGTCATCTGGAAGCCGGCGTCGAGCGCGATGCTGAGCGCGCACTACATCATGAAGCTGCTCGAGGAGGCAGGACTTCCTCCGGGAGTGATCAACTTCGTGTCTGGTGATGCTGCTCTCATCTCCGACAGGCTTCTCTCGAACCGTGATCTCGCCGGGGTGCATTTCACGGGCAGTACCGCCGTCTTCAACAATATGTGGAAGACCATCGGTGCCAGCATGTCGCGCTACAAGTCTTATCCGCGCATCGTCGGGGAGACGGGTGGCAAGGATTTCATCGTCGCGCATGCGTCGGCGGATCCGGTGGCTCTCTCGGTCGCCATCGCGCGCGGAGGGTTCGAGTACCAGGGACAGAAGTGCTCCGCCGCCAGCAGGGTGTACATCCCCGAATCGATCTGGCCCGAGGTGCGCGACCGCACCGTCGCTATCATGAAGGACATCCGGATGGGGGATGTGACCGACTTCCGGAATTTCATGGGCGCGGTGATCGACAAGAAGGCGTTCACGAAGATTGGTGAGTACCTCGAGCATGGTCGCAAGAACGCGAACGTCGTCGCCGGCGGTGTCGCGCGTGGGGAAGATGGATATTTCATCGAGCCGACGCTGATCGAGACGAAAGATCCCGGGTATCGCCTGCTGTGCGAGGAGATTTTCGGACCCGTGGTTACGGTGCACGTTTATCCCGATGACAAATGGGCCGAGACCCTCAAGATCGTGGACGAGACTTCTCCCTATGCGCTCACCGGCGCGGTGTTCAGCAGAGACCGCCAGGCGATCCGCGAGGCCGCTCTCGTCCTCCGCAATGCCGCCGGCAATTTCTACATCAACGACAAGCCGACGGGCGCGGTCGTGGGTCAGCAGCCATTCGGGGGCGCGCGCGGGTCGGGGACCAACGACAAGGCCGGGTCGAAACTCAACCTCGTGCGCTGGATCAGCCCCCGGAACATCAAGGAGACGTTCTCTCCTCCGCTCGACTATCGGTATCCGTTCATGGCCGAGGAGTAACCGGCTTTTTTGTTCGAGATCTCGGCGCCGGTCAGTCGGGAGGGTATCCTCTCCGGCGCTATGCTCGCTTGCTACCAGGGCAGAAGGAATCGCGCGAAGTCTCCGTGAATGGTGATCGCCGGAACGATGAGAACGTTCCCCTTGCGAAGTCGAAGCGCGGAATGGTCGTAGAAAACACCAATCTCGGGAGAGATGCCCGTTGTGCGCGTACCAATCCTGGCGCCAAAAAATCCACCCAATGTTGGTGAATCGTGAACCGCGCCCTTGTTGATGGGAATCACCTGCATCGCGCGAATCCCGCCGTAGGGTGTAAAGCGATCGTTGTCTTCGGCCGAAGTGATCAGTGTGGCTTCCAGGTGCGCATGATCGCCCCAGTTCACCAGTCCGCCGCCAACCATAATCGCGGTCGCAGTGCCCGGAGCCTGGGAAACACCGTTCAGTCGGCGTTTATAATTGGCCACGATCCCGCTGAAAGACGGTGCCCGGACACCGATGTCCGAACGGTCATCCAATCCGAAACGGACTTCCGGATCGATTCCATAGCGGGGGTACGAACGGTTGTCGATGGAATCGTGCACGGAATTCGGCACGACATACATGGACATGCTGTGAACGGTCGTTCCAACTGGAACCGGCTGAGCGGTGCTTCCCACGGTTAGCGGTATGCAGCCGGCAGTGTAGATGATCGACAGCGCGGCCCCAGCGCGAAATACGAATTTGAATGTCATGATCCAGCCCAGGTTAGAGGTACGGAATGCAACCTAGGGTCGCCGGTTCATGCGGTCTTTACGTCAGATTACGTAGTAGCGAGTTCGCCTAGGCGCGCAAAGTCCGAGCGAGTGAGCAGAGTTCTCGCCGCAGCCACCGAAGAACACGCGCGCCAATCGCACGCCAAGGCGCGCCGTCCAGGCGCGTGTAGTTACAGATCTATGCGGGAGAGGTGCGGTGTCCTCGTAGCGGCTTTCCAAAGCGAGCACGTGGAGGAGACCCGCGACTGAGCGGAGCGAAGGAGCGCCGTTAGGGGCTCCGACCAAGCGAGCGTAGCCGCGAAGAGGATACCGCGCCTCGACCCAAACCGAGATACTAGGGAACGCGAAGGCTAGAAGCGCGCCTCGACGTAGAGATTGGCGCGCACTGATTTCTCAGGATAGATCCCTTTGGCGAGATCGATGCGAATGAGCCCGTCCATAAACGACGCGCCGACCCCCGCGCCGCTAAGCGGACGTCCGGGATGCGAGAAGTTCGTGCGATCGCCCGCCCAGCCAAGATCTCCGAACACAATCTTGCGAAACCCCGCCGATCGTGTGCCGAACTCCGCGCTCGTCATCCAGAACGAATCTCCAATCTCCGCGCCGGCTTTCTGACCGCGCACAGTCTGAACGCCGCCGAGGAAGAATTGCTTCTGGATCGGGAGCTGGCCGCCCGACGCACCGGCGCCCAAAGTGAGGGCGCCATCGAGCGCGCTACCGAGGCCGCGTGAGAGCGTGGTCTGCAGGGAGCCGCGCGAATAGTCGAAGGTGCCCGTTGCTCCCTCGAGCTTGATGTCGGTCAGAGCGCGGAATCCGTGCGGATCGAGCCCGTAGGACGAGTGATGCCCCACCGCCAGTCCGACGATCTTTCCGTTCACGGCGTTGATGTTCGTCAGATCGCCCTTCACCCCGCCGGGATGCGCAATCGCGAATTCTGTGTGCACCGTCGCGTCGAAATGCTGTTCGGCGAACAGGCGCCAGCTGTTGATCATCCCGTAATCCTTCTCACCTGTCAGTTCCGCGCCCCACGTCCGGTAGTAGAACCCTTCGTCGCGCCCGAAGAAGAGCGCCGACAGCGAGCTGCTGAAGCCGAGCGGATCACCCCAGTCGTTGGAGGCGACGAGACGGCGATAGACACCGACTCCGATCTTCCGCCGGCCATCAGTGCGATCGAGCGACAGCTCTCCATTCGGGGAGAGGTCGGCGACGCCAAGCCTGAAGAGCGCATGCGTCGAGTACCCTCCGCCAAGCACCTGTTCGACCGCTAACGCGGTCGAAAATCCTTCGATACGATTGAAGCGCGTGAACGGGAGTCCCCAGGAGACTGTCGGCCTCTGCGGAGCAAACTCCGGCTGAGCGCCGAGCGTCAGCGCCTCGGAAACCAGCGCATCGCGCTCGGCCGTTCCGAACACCGCTTCGCCTTCGTCGTAGATGGATTTGGGGAGCTCGCTCGAGTGCGCGAGAGCGACCGTGTCGCACGGAACTCTGATCAGAATGTGCAGGCCTTCGTCCGATCTGTTCTCCGACCGGATGCGCTCCGTCCCCTGCTTGCACTCAGTGTGGCGGCGCTCCCTCCGCGCGGCGCGCGATACGGAATCGCTCGCCGTATCGATCGCGGCGATGATAACGTCGGGCAGCGGCTCGGTTCCGTTCACGCTCGAGTACGTGTAGCGCTGCTCGAGCTTGAATGGGATGTGCATGAAGCTCACCTGCGCCTCGCCTTCAATGGTTTGCGACCGTGGGAGCCAGAAGCGTCCCTCGTGAAGACCGTATTCGACGGTGATGGCGCTGACGTTCGCCTTCATCGGGGTGATCATCGGCTTCACCCAGCGCGGGATGTCGTCATCGGGGTCGTGCTCTTCCTCGTTCGCTTCCTTGGCCACGGCCATGATGTCCATCTCCTGCGCCATGCGATAAACCGCGCGCACGAGATGCCCTGTGGCCGCGTCGAACCAGAGCGAGCCGACCGCGACATTCCACTTGGGCTGTCGGGGACGAATGCGGAGCTCGCGCAGCTCGAGGCGCTGTCCGCCGGGAAGCTGGAAGGTGACGGAATCTCCCGACTGGTAGGTGTAGTAGGCCTCCGCACCGGCGGCGAGCGGATGGATTATCTCGTTCTCGCTCACGTCCGCTTTGGCGAGACCCGAGCCGATCCAGAGCGTCTCGCGCCCTGGAGCGTAGGGAATGTCGCCCCCCGAGCCGAGGTCGATGTCTCCCTTCCCCACTCCGTCGAGCATCGGAAAAGCGCTGCGCTGGCCCCGGACATCGATGATCGCGCCCTTGCCGCGCTGCCACACCACGTGCGAGGCTCGCTCGCTTCGCATCAGCAGCCGGTCGCGGCCGATGTGCTTGAATCCCATTCCAACCGATATCCGCTCGTAGGCACTCGCGTCGTAACCGGTGAGCGACGAGTCCTGGGTGAGTCTCGCTTCGCGCGCGTGAAGCAAAAGCTCTCTGGCGCGGGGATCCTTGAACGCACTTGCCAGGACTGCCGGCGTGACGGGCAAGAGCTTGGCAAGGCGGATTTCCTTTCTGACCGAATCCCGGGCCCGGCCCCGTGCGCGCAGCGAATCACGCCGCTGCTCTCGCCGGACTGCGATTGAATCGCTTCTCGCCCGAACTACGCTATCCTGCTTCTCCTTGCCGACCTGAAGAGTGACGTGGGACTGCGCGAAGACGACGACGGCGAGGAGTGCTAGCATTTTTTACTGTCTCGTCGGACGAGGAATGGCGAAGGAGACGCCCAGCTGCCAGAGGACGAGATCCGTCTTGCTGCTGCGCGGGTTCAGCGTGATGGAGCCGTCGGGATTGTCGGTGATGTCGCCCTTTCTCAGATAGGTGGCGTGAGCACCGTAGTGATATCGCGCTCCGAGATTGAGAGCCCCAAGCGACTTCCCGAATGGAATCATCAAGCCGCCTCCAAACACCCAGGCGTGGGACCAGTCGTCGTAGTTGGTCGTATTGAGAACCGATTGCGAATTGCCCGTTCCCGAGATCGACGACTCCGTCCAGAAATAGGTTGTCGCTATTGCAGCGTTGGCGTACGGGCGGAACCAACCGTCGGGAATCTGCACCTGGGCACCGACGGCACCGAACCCGATTCGGTTATCCGTTTCCAGATCCAGCGAAAGGCGCCCGGTGTTGGGAAACCCAATCCGCTGCCGCTCGCGTCCGTACTGGACGCCGCCCAAGTCCGCGCGGATGTTGAAGTAGCCTTTGGGATCGACACGGAACATTCCCGTCAGATCGAATCCGTAACCGTTCGGAACATTGTTCGCGAACTCGCCCTTCGGCTGCGAGATTGCGAGATCGCCACCGAACGAAAAGCGTGAAGGAATCTGACCGCCGTAGTAGACGATCTGCGCATCGATAACCGATGCCGATGCGAAAATGAAAGCAGTGCTCAGTACCAACACGGCTTTGGACTGCATAGTTTCTCTCCCTCGGGTTTGGAACCACGTTGGCAGGGACGGTGCCCGGTCTTTAGCCAACGCTATATCATTTTACGGTAAGAGGTTACAACGAGTTTCAGGTCCCCTGAAACAAGTCATTGCCCTCTCCTCGTGACACTCCCTGTCGTCTTATGGTGACACCTTTAGACAATTCCGCGCAGGCGCTCCGGGTTGAGGGACTCCGGAAAGCCTACGACGACGTCGTCGCCGTCGATGGCCTGAACCTCCAGGTCCACACCGGGGAATGCTTCGGCCTCCTCGGCCCCAACGGCGCCGGAAAGACGACCACGATCGAGATCTGCGAAGGTCTTCTCACCGCCGACTCGGGCAGTGTCGAGGTGCTCGGCCGGCACTGGAAATCGGATGCCCGCGATCTCCGCGAGCTGCTCGGGATCCAGCTCCAGGATACGCAGCTGTCCGAGAAGCTCACCGTGGATGAGACGCTCACTCTCTTCCAGAGCTTCTATCGCGATGCGCGAGACGTCGGAGAGGTGATCGATCAGGTCGACCTGGGCGAAAAGCGCTACTCGAGAGTCGGCGGATTGTCGGGCGGACAGAAGCAGCGCCTCGCGGTCGCGTGCGCGCTGGTCGGAAACCCCCAGCTCCTCTTTCTCGACGAGCCTACGACGGGTCTCGACCCGATCTCGCGACGGCAGCTCTGGGACCTGATCGCAAAATTCCAGGCGGAGGGAAAGACGATCGTTCTCACCACGCACTACATGGAAGAGGCCGAGCGGCTTTGCGATCGCGTGGCGATCGTGGATCACGGTCATGTGATAGCTCTGGGGACGCCACGCGATCTGATAGAGTCCGTGGATGTCTCGCATCTTCCGCCGCCCGAGCCTCGAACCACGTCCGTGACGCTCGAGGATGTATTCGTTTCTCTTACGGGCAGGACTCTACGCGATGAGTGAGACCGTCGTGATCCGCGAAGCAGAGGAGCGGTCGAGCCAGCGACAACCGACCGCGGCCGGAGGTGGAACGTCCCATCCGCCCACCCGGCGCGGATTCACGCGCAGCTCGATGGTGCAGCTCACCCTCGTCCGGTTCCGTGAGTTCATTCGCGAGCCCGAGGCAGTTTTCTGGACGTTCATCTTTCCTATCCTCCTCGCGGCAGGGTTGGGAATCGCCTTCAGACAGCGCGGGCCGGACAAGGTCCAGGTCGGCGTCGTTTCGGGTACCGCGAGAAGCGCCGGGGTAGTCCAATCTCTCGCCAGGGATTCCACGCTCGTAGTTGCGATGTACGACGACAGCTCCGCGGCACGCGCTCTTCGCACGGGAAGGGTTGCGCTGCTCGTTGTTCCGGGATCGGCAAAGGACAGCGTCCGGTATGTCTACGATCGCGGACGCAGTGAAGCGGTGAGCGCGCGCTTAATGGTGGACCGCGCCGTCCAGACTGGAGCTGGTAGAGTGGATGCGGTTCGCGCGACCGATACTTACGTAACGGAAGCCGGCTCACGCTACATCGACTTCCTCATTCCCGGCTTGCTCGGCATGAATCTCATGGGGAGCAGCATCTGGGGCCTGGGTTTCTCGATTGTCACGGCGCGCAGCAAGAAGCTGCTCAAGCGGCTGATGGCGACGCCGATGTCGCGCGTTCAGTATCTACTTTCGTACCTGTGCTCGCGACTCGTTTTCCTGATCCTGGAAGTCGTGACTCTCGTTGGCTTCGGACACTGGGCGTTTGGAGTTCCGCTGCGCGGCTCACTCGCGACGCTGTTTCTGATCTGTCTGCTCGCGGCGGTCTCCTTTGGCGGCTTGGGGCTGCTTACGGCATCACGGGCACGCACGACGGAAGCCGTCTCGGGAATCATGAACTTCATCATGCTGCCGATGTGGATCTTCTCGGGTGTATTCTTCTCGTCCGCAAACTTTCCGCGCGCCATTCAGCCTTTCATCAAGCTGCTCCCGCTCACGGCTGTAAACGATGCACTCCGCGCCAACATGCTCGAAGGAGCATCGTTCGCCGCGGTCACTCCCCAAATGCTCGTCATTATCGTCTGGGGAGTAGTCACGTTCTTCGCCGCGCTCAAGCTGTTCCGCTGGCGTTGATGTCGTGAGCGACACCTCGGGGACCGCCCCCCGGAATCTCCTCGCGGTCAACGAGGCGCTCTCGATTCCGCGAAGCGAGCTCGACATGCGGGTGTCGAGATCGTCGGGCGCCGGCGGACAGCACGTGAACAAGACATCGTCGCGCGTGGAGATCTTCTGGAACGTTCTCGGATCGCGCGCACTCACCGAGGAGCAACGGGCGCGCCTTCGTGAGAAGCTCGCGTCTCGGCTCACAACCGAGGGGAGCATCCGCGTCGTCGCGAGCGACATGCGGAGCCAGAGCCGCAATCGCGATCTCGCGGAGGAGCGACTCGCCGACCTCGTGCGTCGTGCGCTGCTGATTCCAAAGAAAAGACGACCGACACGACCCACACGGGCTTCAAAGGAAGCACGGCTCGAGGGAAAAAAGCGACTGTCGCACAAGAAGCGCGAGAGGCGGAACCTCCCCGAGTGACATATAAACGCGCTTCGCGCGCGCAGATAATCGCCGCGTTTGCTTCGATCTATCTGATCTGGGGATCGACATACCTCGCAATCAGCTACGCCGTCGAGACGATTCCACCGTTCATCATGGGCGGGATTCGTTTCGTGGTTTCCGGAGCGATGCTCTACCTGTGGGCGCGATATCGTGGAGCGCCAAAGCCGACGCGTCTCCACTGGCGCAACGCAATCGTCGCAGGTGGCTTCCTCCTCCTCGGTGGGAATGGAGCAGTCGTATGGGCGGAGCAGTTCGTTCCGTCGGGCCTCACCGCCCTGCTTGTGTCGATTCTTCCCTTCTGGCTGGTGATCATCGAGTGGGTCAGGCCCCCGCGCAAACGTCCAAGCGGTGCAGTCCTGGTTGGACTGGTCCTCGGTTTCATTGGGATCGTCGTGCTCGTGGGGCCGTCCGATGTCGGCGGTCACGGAGGCGTGAGTCCCATTGGCGCTCTGGTGCTGATACTCGGCTCCTTGTCGTGGGCGATCGGCTCCTTCTGGTCGCGCGACGCACAGCTGCCTGAATCCGGACTGCTCACCACAGGCATGGAGATGCTCGGTGGCGGCGCACTGTTGCTGATCGTTGGGGCAATCACGGGCGAGCTCGCTCACATCGACATTCATCGCATCTCGAACGCATCGGCCGTGGGCCTGCTCTATCTCATCACTTTCGGGTCGCTGCTCGGCTTCACGTCGTACATCTGGCTGCTCGACAGAGTCTCCCTTGCGCGTCTTGGTACATACGCGTACGTCAATCCAATCGTGGCCGTCCTGCTCGGCTGGGCGATCGCGGGTGAGCGGTTGTCCATTCGCACTGGAGTCGCCGCCGCGATCGTCATTTGCGCAGTCGCTCTCATCACGACGGCGCGGAGCACGACAACCACACAAACCGGTTAGCACAGCCAGAACCTGGGTCAGGCGAGTTTTTCGAGTCGCTCGCTCGCGCTGACCGGCTGCTGTCCCGTCGGCTTCTCTGAATGCTTGGCCTCGGTGTGCTTCACGAGGCCAAACTTGCCTAGCATCCACTCTCGCCACTCGTCGAGAATCTCGTAGAACGTCGGAATCACGACGAGCGTCAACAGCGTTGACGTGATCACGCCGCCGATCACCGCGCGTCCCAACGGCGCACGAAACTCGGCGCCTTCGCCGATGCCGAGAGCAACCGGAAGCATGCCCGCGATCAGCGCCAGCGTCGTCATCATGATCGGGCGCAGACGAATCGCGCCAGCCTGAATAATCGCGTCACGTCTCGACAGTCCGTCCCTCTCGCGTGCCCATTTCGCGAAGTCGATGAGAAGAATGGCGTTCTTAGCCACGATTCCCATCAACAGGATCACTCCGATCAGGCTCATGATGTTGATCGTCGTGCCGGTGATCATGAGCGCTAGCATGACGCCGATGAGGGACAGCGGCAGCGAGATCATGATCGCCAGCGGCTCGAGGAAGGAGCCGAACTGCATGACGAGAATCAGGTACATGAGCATCACCGCGATGCCGAGCGCGGAGAAGATGCGGCCGAACACCTCGTTCTGGCTGTCGACTTCACCGCCTTGCGTGATGTGAACACCGGGCGGAAGCGTGATCTTCGCGATCCGGGCGTTGATGTCCTTCATCACTTCGGTGAGTGGACGCCCGGACGTGTTCGCCTGGACTGTTACCACCAGATCTGCATCGAGGTGGCTGATCTGGGCCGGGCCGAGTGATTCCGTGATCGTTGCGATCTGACCAAGCGGCAGCGTGCGGGGCTGACCATCGGGACCAGTGACCACCAGCGGCAGTTGCTCGAGATCCGCTGCACGCTGTCTGGCTGCGGGTGCAAGACGCACGTTTACTTCTCGTGTCTGATCGGTCGGATCAACCCAGTCGCCAGCCTTGATTCCGGCGAATGCAGGACGCAGTGCCTGCGCGACTTGGCCGACCGTAACTCCGAGAGTTCCAGCGAGCCCACGATTCAGCTCGACGTTGAGCTCTGGCTTCTGGCCTTTCGTCGACAGCCCAACATCTACTGCGCCCTTCACCTGCTTTACCTGCTCCCCGATTGCTTCAGCAACTGCTCCGAGCTGTTGCGCCGTGCCGCCACGCAGCTCGATCTGTATCTGCTTCTGCGCGCCCCAGAAGTCGCTGGTGAAGACGGACATCGTGGCCCCAGCGATGTGGCCGACTTCCTCGCGGAGCTGTCGTCCGAAATCCTCGGCGTCGATGCTGCGATCGGCCTTGGGTATGAGTCGAACGTAGATGTTGCCGACGTTCACGTCCCCGGTAGTTCCGCCGAGTGTTGTGTAGGTGAACTTGACTTCCTTGGTGTGCGCTCGCGCGATTCGCGCTGCTTCTTCAGCCTTGATGCGCGTGTAGGCGAGGTTCGAGCCTGGAGGAGTCTCAATCGCAATATTGAGCTCTGACTGGTCCTCCGTTCCGAAGAAGCTCGCGCCGACGAGCCCAACGGCGGGGAGCGCCAGTGCGCCGATGAACGATCCGATCGCGATCAGAACCATTGCCACCCTGTGATCGAGCGCCCAAGCGATCAGCCCCTTGTAGCGCTGGGCCATACGGTTGAACCAGTTGTTGAACTTCTCGAGCGCGTGAGCAATCGGATTGCGCCTCTCGCCAGACTCGATCTGCGGATCGGCCCAGTAGGCCGAAAGCATCGGATCGAGCGAGAAGGAGACGAACAGCGACACAAGCACTGACGCGGCGATCGTAAGCGCGAACGGCTTGAACCACTGCCCAGCCACTCCGTACATGAACGCAACCGGAACGAACACCGCGACGATCGAGAACGTGGTCGCCGCCACGGCGAGGCCGATCTCGTCGGTGCCCTCGTGCGATGCCGTCATGTGGTCCTTACCCATCTCGATGTGGCGCACGATGTTCTCGCGCACCACGATGGCGTCGTCGATCAGAATTCCGATCGCGAGCGACAATCCGAGCAACGACATCGTGTTGAGCGTGAATCCGAAGGCCCAAACCACGATGAACGACGCCAGCACGGAGACCGGCAGCGCCAGTCCGGTGATTACCGTGGATCTCCACGAGTTTAGGAACACGAACACGACCAGCACCGTGAGCATGGCTCCGATGAGCAGCGCCTCCTCGACGTTGCGCACCGACGCCTTTACCCGTTGACCGGCGTCTTTCACGATGTCGATCTTCACTCCGGCAGGGAGCGTTGATTGGATATCGCTAACTTTCTGGCGAACCTTGGCGCTGACATCGGTCGTGCTGTAGCCCTTCGACTTCACAATGTTGATGCCAACCGCCTCGACACCGTTGTACAAAGCGAGCGACCGCTGCTCCTGGGTCCCATCGATTGCATCAGCGACCTGACCCAGCCGCACGATCTGACCGTTCCGCTCGGCGACTACCAGGTTCGTGAAATCCTCCGGACCTTCGAGGCGCCCCTGAAGACGAATGGTGCGCTCGTCGAGGTTTCCGTTGAGGCGTCCTACCGGTGCGGCAAGGTTCTGAGCCTGCAGCGCCTGTACGACCTGACCGACGCCGATCCCGGCCGCCTGCAGCTCCTGGGGCTTGAGCTGAATCGTCATCTCGCGTTTCACGCCGCCGACCAGCTGAACCTGTGCGATGCCGGGAATGCCTCTCAGCTTGCTCATGATGTCTGGATCAGCGAGCCGGGTGAGCTGCGCCGGAGTCATCGTCGTAGAAGCGATCGTCATCGAGACGATCGGCAGATCTGACGGGTCGAATCTCTGTAGAACCGGTTCTTTCATCTCGACAGGAAGGTCCGCCCGGATCCCGGAGATCGCATCGCGAATGTCCTGAGTGCCGACCTGCGGATCCTTCTCGAACACGAAGAGCGTGATGATCTGCGCGTAACCGTCTCCGGCGGTGCCGAAGATCTTGTCGACACCGGAGATTCCCTTGATCGCATCCTCGACCGGCTTGAGAATCTCTCTCTCAACGCCCTCGGGAGATGCACCCGGATAAGGAATAAGAGTCAGCACGACGGGCTGCTGAATGTCCGGGAACTCGTCGGTCTGCAGACGCCAGAGCGCGAACAATCCGAACACCACCAGCGCCACCATAGTGACGACGGTGATCATTGGACGCTTGATGGCAAAATCTGAAATGACCATAGATCAACTTCCCCGACCGCTATTCACCGCCGGCTGCGTCGCCGGCGCCATGATGCGTATGAGAGTCCCCGGAGTAATTCCCTGCGCCGCGCCCAGTAGCAGCGTGTCGCCCGCCTGCAGACCTGACAATACCTCGATCGTCTCCGAAGTCTTGTCCGTCAGGCCGATCTGCACCTGAACTTTCTCCACCTTCCCCTGCTTCACCCGCATCACGGACGGAGTCGTTCCGCGCACATCGACCGCCGACGCCGGAACCACCAGTCCCATCTTCGTCGCGGTGGACATCCTCCCGTTCGCAAACAGCCCGCCGACGAGCGCGCGACCCTCGTTCGGAATCGAGACGTAGATGCGCACCTGGCGTGTCGTCGGATCAGCGGTCGGGTTGATGCGAGTGATACGTCCCACAAATTGGCGGCCAGGATAACCGCTGACTGTGAAATCGACCGGAACACCAATACGGATCGATGCGAGCTGCTCAGCCGGCACCGACGCTTCGAGCCTCATGCTCGACGGATCGACGACGGTGAACAGAGCAGAACCCGGCTGAACGACATCACCCGCCGAGACAGGACGCTCGCTCACGACTCCGCTGAAGGGCGCCGTGACGGTCGTGCTGCGGTACGCCTTCTCGGCACTCGCCAGCCTGGAGTTCGCATCTTCGAGAGCCGCCTGCGCAGCGATTGACGTCCGACGCGACTGGTCGATGTCCCGTTCGGCGATCGCGCCGGCGGCGAGGAGCTTCTCGTTTCGGGCAAGGTCTTTCGCCGCCACATCCGCCGCGTTGCGCGCCGAGACGAGACCGGCGCGCGCCGAGGTGTACGCGTCCTGGATTCCCGTCGCGTCTATTCGCGCGAGCACGGTACCGGCGTTCACGGCCTGACCTTGATCCGCGTAGGTCTGGAGAACGCTGCCGGAGACCTGCGCGCGAAGCACGGCTTCGCGGTCAGGCTCGAGCGTTCCGGAGATCGATGGCCCGGTCATGATCGATCCGTTGGCGGCCACTGCGATGTTCTCGGGCCCCACTACCATCGTTTCCGCCTTCGCCGTCTCCGCCGCGGAAGCCTTGTCGCCTTTGCTGCACGCGTTGACGCCGGAGAGAGCGGAAAGACTCAGCAGAACAGCGCCGCTCTTTCTCAAAATACTCCGATCTAGCTTCATAATGACTCTCTTCTAAATGCTTACTGGGGTGGAATGGCGGTCTGCTGCTGTCCCTGCACCTGCTGTTGCGCGGCTTGTGCCGGCTGACTGCTCTGCTGCGCTGCCGTTGCCTGGGTCTGCGCCTGGGCCTGCGTGGCTCCGGTACTCTGGAGTGGAAGATCAGCCAAGAGCGCCAGCTTCACGCGCGCGACCTGCAGATTCCTCGCTGCCAAAGCACGATTCGTGACTGCCTGCTCGAGCAGAATTCTCGAGTCGTTCAGCTCGATCTGCGTCGAGATGCCCTCCTTGTAACGAACTTCGGCGATTGAGTACGCGCGCGCTGCCTGCTCGGCCGTGCCCAGACTTGCCTGCCACGCCGCGCGAGCCTGGAGGAGATTGTTGATCGTCACCCGGGAATCGAGCGCGGCGAATTCGCGCAGCTGGTCGTACCGCGCCTGCGCTTCACGCACGTTGGCTTCCGCCACCAGCTGATCGCCCTTGATACGGCCCCCGGTGAAGAGCGGGACCTGCGATGCCACGCCGATCGTCCAGTTTGTCCGGAAACTGCCCGACTGGGGAAGCCCGGTCAGCGGAAACGCGACTTTACCATACTGCGACGTCAGCGAGAGCGTGGGAAGCCTCTGCGCTTTCGCGACTTTGAGAAGTCCCCGCTGCGCGTCGATCGCCTCGGCCGCCTGCTTGACAGTTGCCCGATCGATTGCAGCCGTGTCGCTGGTGATTCCGATGCTCTCGAGAGCGACATTTGTCGCCGCGGAATCATCGACGGCGGTCGTCAGCTCCACCGGAGAATCGAGCGGAATATTCAGGAGCTGCTTGAGCCTCAGATACGCGACTTCGCGATCGCTCTGACGCTGGATTACGATCGGTCGTTGATTCGCGCTCGAAACCTGGGCGCGCAGCAGCTCGAACTCGGAAACATTGCCCACTGTGCGGGCCAGCTTGGTCTGCTTCAGAACGTTGTCCGTCTGAACGGCGGACGACTCGGCGAGCGCGACCAGCCTGTCGGCGAGCGTCGCATCGAAGTACGCCTGCGTCACGTCGAGACGGAGTTGCGCGCGCTGTGCGGTCAGCTCAATGTCAGCCGAGCGACGCCCCGCATTCGCGACCGCGTTCTGCGCCGAAATGCGTCCGCCCGCAAACAGGTTCTGCGAGAAGGCGAGGCCCACGTTGTACTGGTTCTTCGCGCCGAATCCGAGGCTTCCGAACGACGAGAACGGGTTCCCGCCGATTGCGCAGCGGGACGCGTCCTCGAGCCCCGCCAGCCGGTCGGCGGTGGTGGCCGTCGCGTCGAGAAGGTATTGGTCGCACGGAGCCGGGGGCGGCACTGGCTTCGTCGTATCGACCGCCGGCCCGGCAGCGATGGAGAACTGCGACGCCAGGGTGCGGGTGTAGCTGGCCGATCCCGCGAGCTGCGGCAGCCTCTGGCTGCGCGCCTGGTATTGCTGGCCTTCGGCGCGCTGGACTCCGGCGCGCGCGATGCGGATCGCCTCGCTCTGCGATTCAGCCATGCGAACGGCTTCGTCGAGCGAGAGAGTGCGAGGGGCCGTCGCTGTCATCGTGACGGCGGGCGGAGTGGTCACCTGCGCCGGTGCGATCGCCGGTGGGAGTAGAGCCGCGGCGGCGAGGGACACCTTCAGGATTCTGCCGAGCCTGCGGGCGCGGAGTTGGGCTTTTCTGGAAGACACTTTTCAGGAGGAAAGTTGTTTCGATCGTTTGGTGCGCTTACTTGTCGTTTTGCGCGAGCCGTTTTTGACACCCAGAGCGCGAAGCAGGAACTGTGTGTACATGTGCGCCGCCTTCTCCTTTGGTTGCGGATAGACCTCGGGCATCATTTCGCGTCCCATAGCGTCGGCGAAGATCGCCCCCATGAGCATTGCGGCAGCTGTCCTCGGCTCGAATTTTCCAGTGACCCTCCCCTGCCGCTTCAGCGCGGCGAGGTAGTGGCACAGATCGTTCGACGCCCGTCTAGGGACATCGCTGGCGCACTCGCCCATTTCCGGTCGCTCCTCGATCTCACTCATCGTCTTACGGATAATCGAGCTCCGAAGTCTCAAATGCTGGATGAACGACTCGCTCCACACCGTCAGCTCCCGCTCGGGGTCGGACGGGATGTCCGGCAGGACCGCAACGCCAGCCGATTGCGTCAGGTGTTGCATTGCAGCGCGAATCAGCACTTCCTTTGACCCGAACTGGCGGAAGATCGTGATCTCGTTTACCCCCGCGGCATCTGCGATGCGACGGGTGGTAGAGCCGCGGAAGCCATGCTGCGCGAAGACTCCAGCAGCGGCGGCGAGGATTGCGTCTCGGTGATTCATGGCCAGGGAAATCAAAAATAGCGATCGAGAAAATGCAAGTATCCACTTACTTACACAGCCGTTTCCACAATTCGATGCCCGAGAAATAGCGTTGGCCACTACTGCTGAGCTTGAATCCGCATTTGATGCCGCGCGCTGCAGTTCGGCTACGTCCGGGAATTGGCAAGAACGCACTGGGCGACCATTGGACTCGGAACGGCCGGTACCCTCAATTTCGTCCCCGCGCCACTGGAGCCATACTACGGTTCGATGGCATCCAGCTGGTACGTTCATCTTTCTGAGGCTGCGTCCTTTTCATTCAGCTAAGCCACGGTGCGCATGGACAACATGAGTGGAACGCAGATGAAGCGAGACCGTGACTAGAAATTTGCGCCTCGCTCTCGCGCTTGGATTGCTGTTGTATCCGGTGCGTGCATGGGCGCACGCTCACCTGAGGCGCAGTGAGCCTGCAGCTGGATCCCGGATCACCGTCTCACCACCACTAATCCGGCTTTGGTTCTCCGAGCGGCCAGAGCTGACGATGACGTTCGTTTCCATCAAGGACGCGACTGGGAGAGCGTTCGCATTGGGAACACCGGCCAACGAGCAAGGCGATCCGCTCGCGGTTTCTTTTCGCGTCACCGACTTTCTTCCGCCGGGGCGGTATACCGTTACATGGAGAACCGCCGCGTCAGATGGGCATCTGTCCCGCGGAAGCTTTGAATTCCTCGTTTTGACTGAAGCACCCGCTTCAGCAGATCGACCCACGCCGCAGGGCGGCGCAGGCACGACCGTCTCCCCCAATGGGATGGCTTCATCGACGAGAGACGGGGGGGAGGAAGAAACCGATGCCGCTTCCTCGCTGTCCAATTCCCTGGCTCGCGCGTTTTCGTTTGTCGGTCTTCTGGTCCTTATCGGCGCAACGACTTTCAGAACCTTGGTCGTCCCGCGAGCGAGGGGGATCGACCCGGGCCTGGCTGCACGCATGGAAGGGCGCGCGGCGATCCTCGGGCTCGCTGCGAGCGTTCTCGTCATCTTGACGGCATTTGCCAGAATACTTCTCGAGTCGGAGATGATGAGCGTGGTTCCCGGCATGCAGGCGATGAGCATGACGGATATGACGATGCACACCCGGTGGGGATTCGCGCTCCTGCTGGAGCTTGGAGCCGCTCTCGTAGCGCTCGTCTCCTTTGCTTTCGCCACGCGGCGGTTTCGCGGCGCGTGGTCGGTGGCGAGCTTCTCGGCGATCGTACTCGCGGTTACGCCGGCACTGGCCGGACACGCCGCGGCGAGTCCGAGGTTCACCTCACTCCTGATCGCCAGCGATTTCCTTCACGTACTTGGCGGAGCCAGCTGGCTGGGCAGTCTCCTCTGCGTGATGCTGATCGGCGTTCCGATATCGTTCACATTCGAAGGAACAGAGCGATGGCAGTCCGTAGCCGCGCTCGTCAACGCTTTCTCTCCCGTTGCCCTGTTTTCCGCGAGCATCGTTGTCGTCAGCGGCGTCATCGCGTCGTGGGTGCATGTTCAGCATCTCACCGCCCTTTGGCGAACTGCGTATGGGCAGGTTCTGCTCGTGAAACTGGCTCTGGTTGCGCTCACCCTGATGATGGGAGCTTACAACTTTCGCCGAGTGCAGCCCCAGCTCGTCAGGCAGGAGGGAACGAGCCGGCTTCGGCAATCAGCAGCGCTCGAGCTTAGCCTCGGTTTTCTGATCCTTCTCGTCACAGGATTCCTGACGGGCATTTCGCCCTGAGCGCGCGGGTACCAAAGTCAGCGGGACCGTGTCCTCTCACTCCCTGGCCCGAACACGAATCTGACGCGCGTAGATTGCCAGCCGTGATGCGCCGCCTTTTCGCCGTCAACCTCATTGTGTTGGCCTTGATGTTTCCGCATGCCGAGTTGACGGCCCAGGAGCATGAGGAGGATCACGACCACGACCATCTCCATTTCTCGCATCCGCTGGTGACTGAATCGCCGAGTCCTGATACGAAGCTCAGGCTGGACTACATCGGAACTCGAATTAGCGATCAGATCGGTCTGCATGAAAACGTCGTCCGCCTCGAAGGCGAGTACGCGTTCAATCACAGCGTCAGCGTCTCGGTCGTGACGCCTTTCGTCTGGCGAACGGCGCCATCGGCCTCACGAGCCAGCGGACTTGGTAACATCGAGGTTTCGCTGAAGGCTGCGAGCCTGATGTTTGGCGACCGCGGACTCCTCCTTGGCGGCGGGCTCTCGAGCACGCTTCCAACGGGGAATGATTCGAAGGGAATTGGGAGCGGGCACATCGTGGAGCTCGAGCCGTTTCTGGACCTCGGGTACAGGCGGAACGGACTCGAGTTTGTTGGATTGGCGCGAGCATCATCCACTTTCCGTCGCCGCGCTGGTGAGGAAGTCGAACGCACGCTCGCATTTGACTTCTCAGCGCTATATCAACTGCAGTCGCGACTGGAAGGCCTGATCGAGCTGACAACCGAACGTGCGCTGTTCGGCCCTGATGCCGGGCTGCCACGTACGTCAATCGCACCCGGCTTGAAGGCATTCCCATTCCAAAACCGGCAGATCATGTTCGGAGCGAGCGTGGAACTCGGCACGGGAGCCATTCATGAAACGCGGGCGCTCCTATTGTCGGGATTCTATCATTTCTAGTCGAAAAGAAGCTGGAGGTAACCCGCAGCCCCCGGCCGACTCGCCCACGGACCCTGGCGAGTAGTCTTCAGTTGCAGTCAAAATCCCCGTCAAGAAGCCCCCATATTGACATAACAAGTTATCTTGATATATTAGACACATGACCGTGGCAACCCATTCCCGAACTGAACGCGCGATCGAGCTCTTTCACGCCCTCTCCGACGAGACCAGGCTCGAGATCATCGAGCTGCTCCGGAAAGGAGAGCGGTGCGTCTGCGAGCTGACCGACACGCTGGATGCCGCCCAGTCGCGACTGTCGTTCCATCTGCGCGTTCTCAAGGACGCGGGAATCGTCCGCGACCGGAAGGACGGTCGATGGGTTTATTACGAGCTGGATCCCGAGGCATTCGGGGAAGTAGAGACCCTGGTTTCCGGCATGAAGCCGCGTGCTCTTCGTCGCTCCGAGGCCTGCTGCGCCTGATTTTTTATTTCACCCACGCATCAACAAATATTGTTTGGAGATCATATGACGGTATCTGACTCAACACTCAAATCCAGTGTCAAGGAGAAGTACGGCCAGGCAGCGCTTCGCGTCAGCGAAGGCGCCACCGCCACGCCGTGCTGCGGCTCCAGCGCCTGCTGCGGAGCAACAACGGAAGCGTGGGACCCGATCACCTCGGATCTCTACGACGAAAAGCAGAAGGCAGGGATCCCCATCCAAGCGGTGCTCGCATCGCTCGGCTGCGGAAATCCTACCGCGCTCGCCGCGCTGAAGGAGGGTGAGACCGTTCTCGATCTCGGCTCCGGCGGCGGCATCGATGTGCTTCTCTCGGCCAAACGCGTCGGTCCGACCGGTAAGGCCTACGGGCTCGACATGACCGACGAGATGCTCGCGCTCGCCAACGAGAACAAGCGCCGAGCCGGCGCGGAGAACGTCGAGTTCCTGAAGGGAGAGATCGAGCAGATCCCGCTGCCCGACGCATCGGTAGATGTCATCATCTCCAACTGCGTGATCAACCTCTCCGCGGACAAGCGTAAGGTGCTGAAAGAGGCCTTTCGCGTTCTGAAGCCGGGCGGCAGATTCGCGGTGTCGGATGTCATCGTTCGTGGCGACGTTCCGGCCGCCGTGAAGACGAACATGGAGCTGTGGATCGGCTGTGTCGCTGGCGCGCTTGAAGAGCGTGAGTTCCTGGATCTGCTGCGCGAAGTCGGATTCGCAAAACCGTCGATCGAGCCGACCAGGGTGTACAAGGCCGAAGATGCGGCGGCCTTTCTGAGTGGAAGCGGCCTCGACGCCACCGAATTCGCAGCCCAGATCGATGGAAAGTTCATGGGCGCGTTTGTGCGCGCGACGAAGCCGCTCGCACAGTGCTCTGGTCCTGACTGCTGCTGATTTTTTGACGGCATCGCGTGCTCACATACGCCGAGCCGTCGCGGAGGTGTCATGCGAATCAGAAATGCGACGAACGCGGATTTATCCGCAGTACAAAGCCTGCTCTCGGCAACCCCCAGAGCCCGCGCCTGATGAGGTACGCACTGATCTCCGACATCCACGCGAATCTTCCAGCGCTCCGCGCCGTCCTGGCCGAAATCGATGAGCGTGCGGACGTCGACGCGATCTATCATCTCGGCGATCTCACCGGCTACGCGCCATGGCCGAATGAAGTGGTAGCGCTGCTCCGCGAGCGGGCGATTCCGGGCATTGCCGGTAATTACGATTCGACCGTCGCGACCGATTACAAGCACTGCGGGTGCAGAGCTGATACTCCGCACGACGAAGAGCTATCGCACCTCTCGTTCGAGTGGACCTGCTCGCACGTCACGCCGGAGACGAAGAAATATCTGGGGAGTCTTTCCTTCCGCCTGGACATTCGCCCGTTCGGCGGCCACGTATCGGGCCCGACGATCACTCTCGTGCACGGCAATCAGACGCTGAACACGGTTTACGTGACCGCGGACCGATCGGATTCCTTTCTCGAGAAGATGGCGAAGGGTCTCGGCGCCCGTGCAGAGGATGTCATTTGCTTTGGGCACACCCATAAACCGTGGCAACGTGTGGTCGGAGGAATTCAGTTCATCAACACCGGAAGCGTTGGCCGTCCGAAGGACGGGGACCCGCGCGCATGCTACGTGTCGCTTGCCATCGACGGATCGGGCGCGCGGGTTGAGTTCGTGCGCGTGGCGTACGACATCGACGAAGCCGCTCGCGCAATTCATGACAGCGACCTGCCCGACGAATTCGCGGAAGTCCTAAGATCGGGCGGAGCAGCGCCGCTCCCCGTAGAAGGATAAAGGCGCTCTTCAAGCGCGACATCATGGCGCCATTTACGTCAATGCCCCGGCCGGGAAGTCGGTGATGTCCCCGGCGATACACCAGCCGCGCCGCGGAGTCGGCGTCGCACTCGCCGCTGCAGCGTTGTTCGGCGCGAGCACTCCGTTCGCCAAGCTTCTACTCGAGGGTACGTCCCCACAACTCCTAGCCGGACTCCTTTATCTGGGCTCCGGCGCGGGATTGCTACTCGTGTGGGCGCGTGGACGGCGCTCTGTTAAAGCGGTTCGCGAGACAGCGCTGGCGCGACGCGACGTACTGTGGCTCGCGGGAGCGATCAGCGTCGGCGGAGTGCTCGGGCCACTGCTACTCATGATCGGCCTTACACGAACACCGGCATCGGGCGCCTCACTCCTGCTCAATCTGGAGGGCGTGTTTACGGCGCTCATCGCGTGGTTTGCGTTCCGCGAGAACTTCGACCGTCGCATCGCGCTTGGAATGCTCGTCATTGTCGCCGGCGGCATCGCTCTCTCGTGGGAGGGTCGCCTATCGTGGGGCGGGTTGGCGGGGCCGCTCGCGGTCTCGGGAGCGTGTCTCTGCTGGGGAATCGACAACAACCTGACGCAGAAGGTCTCGGCCGGTGATCCCGTCCAGATCGCCATGCTCAAAGGGCTCGCGGCGGGAAGCGTCAACACGGCGATAGCGCTCCTTCTGGGAGCAAACTGGCCACCAGGTCCAAACATCATTGGGGCACTCTCCCTAGGGTTCCTGAGCTACGGTGTCAGTCTCGTATTCTTCGTGCTGGCCCTGCGCCACCTCGGCACCGCCCGCACGGGTGCGTATTTCTCCACGGCGCCGTTCGTCGGTGCGGTGCTTTCATTCGCCATGTTCCATGAGCGCCCGACTCCTCTTCTGCTATTCGCGGCGACACTGATGGCGATAGGCGTCTGGCTACATCTCACAGAGCGGCATGAGCATGAGCACCGGCACAAAGCGATGGAGCACGACCATACGCACGTGCACGACGAACATCATCAGCACGTCCACGCGCTTTCCGACCCACCGGTGACTGACCCGAAGCCCCACACTCACCACCATTGGCACTCGCCGATGGTGCACGCGCATCCCCACTATCCGGACATCCACCACCGACACGAGCACGATTGATCGCGAGTCATCGGCGTGTTGCCCTCAGCGACGGGACGCGGCTCCACGACTCCCGTTCTGTAAACGCTTCGCCACGGCTTCGGCCTGCGTGAACACCCTCAGTAGGTTTTCTCCAGCCAGCTTCCGCAAATCGTTGTCCGACCAGCCGCGCTTCGCCAGCTCCGCGAACAACGCGGGATAGGTCGAGACATCCTCGAGCCCCTGCACCACTTCGGTAATCCCGTCGAAGTCGCCGCCAATGCCAACGTGATCGACGCCGGCGACCTTGCGGACGTACTCAATCTGGTCGGCGACCTGGGAAAGAGTAGCACGCGGCTCGGGATGCGCCGCCCGCCACTGCTTCACCTCTCGCGTGATCGCCGCGGTGTCGTTGCCATACTTTGCCTGCAGATCCTTCATCACCGGACGGGTTGATTGGTCGTACAGGAAGACAGCCGGTGACACGAAGCCGGTGACGAACGGCACCATCACGATTCCGCCGTTCGTCGTCACCCGCCGGAGGATCGAGTCTGGCACGTTGCGCGGAACATCGACGAGCGCCCGTGCTCCGGAATGCGAGAATATCACTGGTGCCTGGCTCACGTTCAGCGCCGCGCTCATCGTCGCCGGCGAGACGTGCGAAAGATCCACGAGCATGCCGAGTCTGTTCATCTCGCGCACGACGCTGTCGCCGAATGGAGTGAGCCCCTTGTGCTTCGCGGAATCGAGGGCCGCGTCGGCCCAGTCGAGCGTGACGTTGTGGGTAAGCGTCATGTAGCGAACGCCCAGGTCGTAATACGCGCGTAGCGCGCCTAGCGAGTTCTCGATGCCGTGACCGCCCTCGAGTCCGAGGAGGGAGCCGATCCTACCCTGCCTGAAGTCGCGCCGGATGTCGTCCGTGCTGAGGGCGAGCGCGAGCCGGTCGGGATATTTCGCTATGAATCTGCGCGCGATGTCGATCTGCTCCAGCTGTACTCTCGCGTAACCGGAGTCGCGATACTCGCCGGGCGTGTAAACAGACCAGAACTGTGCGCCGATCATGCCCTTCTTCAGGCGATCAAGATCGGTGTGGCCCGGTGTACGCCGGCGGAGATCGTAGGCATCGACGTTCCCGCGCGCGACTGAATCTTCCCGGATTCGCCAGGGCAGATCGTTGTGCCCATCGATGAGCGGAGTCTGTTTGAGAATCCGCTTTGCTCGCGCCAGATACGTGTCGTCGGTCGCTGGTGAGCCCGTTTGGGCGTCGAGCGGACGCACGGCGCCGATGATCAGCAGAAAGCTGAGGGCGCTGCTGAGGATCACGAGCTGGCGCTGTTTGTTGAGCGGCCACTTTGTGTTTGCCGCGCGCTGTTTGTTTCGGGCGAGAAAGTGTGAGAGCATGGCACGTAAACTAACGGTCGTGCCTCATGACCGCAGAGGCTCGACTTACGGAGTGAGTGTGGGCCCCGGGGGCGTATCCAGGAGCTCCACCGCCTCGGTGCTGTCCCCTTCGCATACTACCAGCCGAATCGGATGAAGCCATTGGAGCCAAGGCATCATCCCGCTGGCGTCGTCGCGAATGAGATTGGAGTCGATCCCGCTTGCGTCGAGCACTGCCTGCGCTATGTGCGCCTCAGCCTCGTTGGCGAACGTTCTGATCACAGTGTTGAGCTCCGGCAGTTCTTTCTCCATCTTCCATCCTCGGCATTGCGCGTGGCTGCCTGGAAATGTGTATCAGTGACGCGTCAACTGCATCGCATCCTGCAAATCTGCTTCGCGGATGGCATGCTGTCTGCCCCGAACAGATGATGATGATTCTCCCCGTGGGCGAAAATATGAAAGCGCTTTCCCGACTATCAGTGGCGTTCTGCTTCGTCTTCCTTGCGACCAGCGTCGCCTGCCGCAAGGATACCAACGCCAAGGAGGTCGCCAACGCCGGGCAGGACACGATGCTGTTGCACGATCTCGCCGAGGCGAACAGGAACACGGCTGCGGCCGCGGCCCTGGATAATAGTCTCAACACTGTGAGAACGAGCGGCGGTGGAACCGTTCCCGCTACGGGGGAGGCAACTCAGAATCGGCCGTCGGATACCAAGGTCGTCCCACGACCATCGCCCACCGGAAGTGAGGTCCTGACGTCAGGGCCGAGGCTGACGGTTCCGACAAAGGCCAACGACGCGCCGGCGCCGACTACGGTTCCAATCGATCGGTCGCCCGCGTCCGGTTTGCAGAGATCCTCTCGCGATCCGTGCAACTCTCCCGCGCCGGTTGATCAGCGTTCCTGCCTGAATCGCTCGATAGCTGCGAATGACGCCGATCTCAATGGGACCTACCAGGAACTGCAAGCCCAGGCCCGGAAATCGGGTGGGTCAGAACTAGAGGACAGGTTTCAGCAGTCGCAGCGGGAGTGGATCAACCAGCGCGACACTGATTGTACCGCGCAAACGCAGAGCCAGAATGGCAAACTGTGGGCAAGAGCACGCGCTCGCTGTCTGGCCGACTATTCCACGAAGCGAACCACGGAGCTTCAACGGAATCTCAACAACCTGAGAGGGCAGTAGCGGAAGACCTGACGCCAACGTCAGGCCTTCCCACTCCTTGACCACTCGGCGGTTCGATCGTGTCCGATACCACCGCGCTCGTCTTCATCTCAGGCGGAAATAAGATGCTCCTGAGGGCTTCTGAGTTGGAATCGGAAGCCGGGCGAGTTTCCTAGGCCCATCGATATAGACGGTGAAAGCTCCGTCTCCACGCATCTTACGACTTAGACCTACTTAACGCGGTCCTAACAGCCCTCGATAGGATTCGAGGGGTGCGCTTACTCGATGTCGCCGCCCAGGTCGAACTTGGAGCGGGTGAGACCAATGATGCGGTCGAGACCTGCCTTCACTTCCGGCGGCAGATCGCGTCGCGCCATCAGGCGCTCCGCCTCCTGGCGAATCGAATCCAGCGCCTGCATGAAGTTTCCCTTTTTCAGTTTGCCGGTGTCGTCTGCCATGGAATGGATGGGTCAGGGGTGTATGTCGCGTCAGGCCGACACGAGCTGAGCGGGTCGGGCCGAGGGTAGCTGCGGTGTCGCGCGCCGCTCGCCGACCTGCTGTCGCCACATTGCGTAGTAGAGTCCGGTTTGTTGCACCAGATCCTCGTGCTGGCCAACTTCGACGATCTTGCCCCGCTCGAGGACGTAGATCCGGTCAGCGTGCATCACCGTCGACAGCCGGTGCGCGATGAGAATCGTGATCACTTCGCGCGAGCTGGCAACTTCCCGCATCGTGCGACTGATCTCCTCCTCGGTGAGGGAATCCAGCGACGACGTCGCTTCGTCGAACACCAGCAGATGCGGGTTGCGGAGCAATGCGCGCGCGATTGAGAGGCGCTGCTTCTCTCCGCCCGAGACCTTGACGCCGCCTTCGCCGATCAGCGTATCGAGGCCCTTGTCAGCTCGCGCCAGCAGAGCGTTCGCCGCCGCCTTGTGCAGCACGTCGAGGCACTGTTCGTCGGTCGCGTGTGGATTCACGAATTTGAGATTTTCACGGATCGTTCCCGAGAAAAGCTGCGCGTCCTGGGTGACGAGACCGATCCGCTCGCGCAGCCGGTCGAGATCGACGTCGGTGCTCCCTACTCCGTTATAGAGAATCTGTCCCTGCTTGGGCTGATAGAGACCAACCAGCAGCTTCACGAGCGTCGTCTTCCCCGCGCCGGACGGTCCCACGAACGCGATCGTCTCGCCGCGGTTCACCTCGAACGAAATGTCGGTGAGAGCGGGGGTGCTGGCGCTCTGGTGCATGAATCCGACGTTCTCGAATTCCAGTTTACGGATCTCCGTCACTGGAACCGGAGCCAGCGGCTTTGGATCCTTGGGCGTCTCCAGAATTTGTCTGAAGTTGCCGAGTGATACCTCGGTCTCGCGGTAGACGTTGATGATGTTGCCCAGCTCCTGCATCGGGCCGAAGATGAAGAACGAATAGAACAGGAGTGAGAAGAACTGGCCGACCGTGATCTTCTGGGTGAAGATCAGGTAGAGCATCATGAACAGGATGCAGGTGCGCAGAAGGTTTACCGTTGTGCCCTGAATGAAGCTCAGGCTCCGGATGTACTTCACCTTCTTCAGCTCGAGCTTGAGGATCTTCTCCGTCGTCGCGTTGAGCCGCACGACTTCCTGATCGGCGAGGCCGAGGCTCTTCACGAGCTCGATGTTGCGAAGCGACTCGGTGGTGGACCCCGCCAAAGCCGTCGTCTCAGCGACGATCACTTTCTGAATGGTCTTCACGCGTCCGCTCAGCATCCAGCTCAGCGTGCCGAGCAACGGGACCGTCGCCAGAAAGGCCGGCACGATGATCCAGTGCACCGAAAAGGCGTAAATGATGACGAAGATGACGCCGACCAGCGTCGTGAAGATGAGATTGATCGAGAGCGAGATGAATTTCTCGACGTCGGACCGAACCTTCTGGAGCTTGCCGAGCGTCTCGCCGCTGCGCTGGTCCTCGAAGACAGAGTATGGCAGCTCCAGCGAGTGCCTGATGCCATCCGAGTACATCTCGGCGCCCACCCGCTGGACGATGACGTTGACGTAATAGTCCTGGAAGTTCTTGGCGACGCGCGACACGAATGCGACGCCCATCGCCATGAGGAGCAGCGTTCCCGCGCCCTTGATGAACGTCGTCGTCTGGTATTCCCGGAAGCGCGTCGCGTAATCGTCGATGACGTGCCGGAAAATGAGCGGGTCCAGGAGCGAGAACACCTGGTTGGTTGCCGCCAGCACGAGCGCGAGAAGAATCAGCCCGCGGTATTTGCGCAGGTAGGAAAGGAGGAGATCCACCCCCGGATACTATTGGGGTGCGGCCAAGCCCGCAATTCAGCAGTCTCGACAACGCTCTCGACCGCGCGCGCTAGTATCTGGCATTGCCGGCGGTGTCGCATCCCGCGGGCACAGTTCCGACCGTGGCTCGCGAGACGCCGCATTCCGAAGTGCCGAAGATCGCCTGATTCCGCACCCCGTTGAGCTTGCTGTCGCGCCCGTTCTTCATGGCAGAGGGCATGGCCTATGCTGCCTCGTATGGAATAACTCCAACGGGCGAGACGAGCCGATGATCGACCGCAATCGCGACAAGAAGGGTGACATCCCCACGGACAGCGACGAATTGGCGGCAGATGCCGCGGTGAACGAAGGTGGAAAGAGCAAGAAAGAGGATCCGTCCGACGAAGTCGCGGACTCTCGCCCTGAGCCGAATCCGCCCCGCACGACCACCGGGAAGTTCTTTACGGCTCCGAAGTTCGGTTCGGCGGGAAGCGGCGGATTGGAGATTGAGCCGGGAGTCGACGTAGACTGAGCCGTAGCTCGCCTATCCCCAGCGTGTCGCTGTGGGCGCGCCACGCGTGAACGCGATGTAGTCGGTCGGGCTGGGGGTGTCGCCCTCGGCCCGGAGCGATGCCGCAATCTGGCCACGATGATAACCCGCATGCATCGCGGCGATCTTGAAGGTCGGAGAGCTCATTTCATGAACTCGATCGGGCGCCCGATCGTCCACGGGATTTTTGCCGCATCGAGACCCGCATTGAGCGCGGGAATGCGGCGCTCAAGCAGCGCGTTGATTCTTCCGACCTCGCGCTGCAGGTCCGACGATGCCAGCACCAGAGTAGCGCGCTGAAGCTCGGTAGGCTGCGAGCTGACGTTCCCGATCTCTTCGGCAACGTTATTCACGCGCTCCTGAATCGACGGATCCTCGACTCTCTTATCGTCGCTCACGGGCTCACCCTCGGGATCCCCGCGCAATTTCTTCAGAATGTCGGAGATCTCATGGTCGACCGCTTCCGCCTGCTTCGAAACGCTGTCAGGAGCAGCGTTGCTCTTGAGCGCGGTCTTCACATCACTGATCTGTTCCTTCAGTTGTTCGGTCGTTCGAACCGCGGCTTGGACTGTCGCCTGCAGTCGACTGGTGCTCACGCGCATGTCGTAGAGAATCCGGTAGTCGGCATCATTCATCTGCACGAGCGGATCGGAGCGGATATCGATCGGGACTTCTTGCACGGCCGGCGGCCCTGATCCTCCTTTCACGCTCAGCCGCGCCGTGTATCGGCCCGGAAGGACGAACGGTCCCGCCGGATCGCGCTGCCTGAACTGAGACTCTCCAGTCTGATTGGGCGGACGGCGCACGGTATAGGGCGGCGCCGTGCGAAGGTCCCATGTCACGCGATGCATTCCGCGTTTCTTGTTCGCGGTCAGCTCGCGCACTCGCTTTCCCGTCGCGTCGTAGATGCCGAGCGTGACATCTCCACCCTTCGCCAATGAATCGCGCAGGAAGTACGTGATGATCGAGCCGAACGCCGGGTTCGGGGCCGAGTACTCGCGATCGCCGGTAGCACCGGCGCCGCGGATTCCTCCGGGGACCGAGCCGTTCGGGTTGTACTCCGTCGCGGATTTTACCGGGAAGAGATAGGCGCCTACCCGGTTTGCCTCGCCGAGCTTTTCAAGTGGTGTGATGTCGTCGATGATGTAGATGCCGCGGCCGTGCGTGCCGATGACGAGGTCGTGCTCGCGAGGGTGGATCACAATGTCGTGCACGGCCACGGTTGGAATGTTGTATTTGAGCTGCGTCCACCAGCCGCCACCCAAAGCCGTGTAGAACACCCCGAACTCCGTGCCGACGAAGAGAAGGTTCGGCTCGGCGAGATCTTCGCGAATGACCTGCACTGAGCCGTTCGCGGGGAGATTGCCGGCGATCGATGTCCAATGAGCGCCGTAATCAGTGCTCCTCAGCACGTACGGTTTGAAATCATTGTTGCGATGATTGTCGAGCGTGGCGTACACCGTTCCTTCATTGAACCGTGAAGCGACCACTCGGCTCACGTACGTCTGGTCGGGAACGCCGGGGAGTTTCGTGTTCCTGTTCCACGTCGCGCCGCCATCGCGTGAAACGGAGATCACACCGTCGTCGGTTCCGATGTAGAGCAATCCCTGTTTCAGCGGAGACTCGTCGATCGTGCTGATATTGCCGTAGTCCGCCGTTCCCTGGTGCCGGGCGATGGCATCGCGCGGCCAGATCTTTCCCATCACCGGCAGGCTGTCGCGATTGAGCTGCCGCGTGAGATCGGGACCGAGCCGCGTCCATGCATCGCCGCGGTTGGTGCTCTTGAAGAGATAGTTCGCGCCGAAGTAGATCGTGTTGTGATCGTACGGCGAGATGAGCATCGGCGAGCTCCAGTTCCACCGATACGGCTTGCCGCCGAAATCCGGCAGTGGCTTGATCGTTTTCTGCTCACCGGTGCGAACATCGAAGCGGACGATGTCGCCACCCTGTGATTCTCCGTACACCGTGTTCGGGTCGACGGGGTCGATCTGCGCATAGAAGCCGTCGCCTCCGGTCGTGCGGATCCAGTCGGCGTTGGTGATTCCCTGGCGGTTGCGCGTCTGGCTCGGTCCGCCCCAGCTGCTGTTGTCCTGCAACCCGCCGTACACGTAGTAGAACGGCTGGCGCATGTCGGTTGCGATCGCGTAGTACTGGGAGATCGGGAGATTCGGGACGAAGTCGACGGTGCGGCCGCGATCGTGGCTGATGTAGACTCCGCCGTCGCATCCGATGATGAGATGGTTGGGATCCGCTGGGTCGATCCACATCGCGTGGTGGTCCGAGTGCGCGCCGCTTGCTGTGGTGCGGAAAGTTCGCCCACCATCCGTCGAGACCTGGAGCTGCACTCCCATGAAATACACACGATCTGGATTCGTTGGATCGACTCGGATTTGTCCCATGTACCATGGGTAGGAAAACCCGGTCCCCATCTTCTGCCAGCTGGCGCCCCGATCGTCCGAGCGATAGACGCTCGCTTCGGTGTTGCCTTGTGTTGCGCCGTTCCCCGTCACCTTCGTCTCGATCGTGGCGTAAACGACGTTCGGATTCGACCTGCTTACATCGAGGCCGATTCTTCCCACATCTACCTTTGGCAGGCCCTCGGTGAGCCTCGTCCACGTGTCGCCTCCATTGATGCTCTTCCAGAGTCCGCTGCCGGGACCGCCGCCGACGTAGGTGTATGGACGCCGCTCGCGCTGGAACGACGCGGCATAGATCACATCCGGATTGGTCGGATCGAAGATGACGTCGGTGAATCCGGTGTGAGCGTCAATGCTCTTGACGTTCTTCCAGGTGCGTCCGCCGTCCGTTGTCCGGAACAATCCGCGATCGCCGCCCGCTCCCCAGAGCGGCCCCGCTGCTGCGACGAATACGATTTCCGGATTCGTCGGATGGACAATGACGCGGCCGATGTGCTCCGATTTCCTGAGGCCCATATTCGTCCATGTCTTTCCGGCGTTCTCCGACTTGTAGACGCCATCGCCCCACGACGAGCTTCGCTGGTTGTTCGCCTCACCAGTGCCCACCCATATGATGCTCGGATTGCTCGGCGCCACCGCGATATCACCGATCGATGCGGAGGCTTGGCTGTCGAAGATGGGTTCCCAGGTGGTGCCGCCGTTGGCCGTCTTCCACACGCCACCGGACGCCGACGCGACATAGAACAGCTCGCCGAGCCGCTCACCGATTTGCGATTTGGGTCCCTCGGGAACCGCGAAAGCGACGACGCGCCCGCTCGTGACAGCCGGACCGATCGAGCGCCAGGGCAATTCCGCGAGACGCGCCGAATCCGCATCGAATACCACGGGCGTGGTCTTGGCGGTCGAAGTCGCCTGAGCGAGGAGAGTCGCGGGAAGAGACGCGAGGAGGGCGATCGCGAGAACGGGGCGCGAGAGCGCGTGCGGCATCGTTTAGTGGAGTGAAGAGACGGGGATAATCTCATTCACGGCCGTGTTTTTTGCCAACTGGCTATCCCGTCTCCGACGCGTGAACGCTCCTTGCCGTGAAACGCTCCTGCCTCTACTCTGATTCATGCGCTCGAATGTCGTTCTGCTCGCGATCAGTCAACTGCTGCTGATCTCGAGCACCGCAACCGGTCAGAAGGATTCCGTATCGCATCCTGCCCACGAGCGGATGCCTGTGGGGGCCTGGATCGTACCTATCGGCATCGCGGCGTCCGCGGCACTCGATCCCGAGATGCGGGAGTGGGCGCTCCACACACATACTCGCTCTCTCGATCACTTCGCGAAATCAGTAAATCCTCTTGGGACTGCGCAGCGGCTCGTCCCCGCGATGGTGCTCACCTACGTCACCGCACTGCTGACGCATCACGAATTGCTCGCCGATGGAACGCTCAACACCGCCGCAGCCTACGTCGCGTCCGACCTCGTCGAATCAGCGCTCAAGCCGGTAATCGGTCGTGAGCGGCCGCACGTCGAAGGGAATTCGCATCGCTTTCACCCTTTTACGGCCAATGGTGACTGGCATTCGTTCCCATCCGCTCACGTGGCGCACATCACTTCCATCGCCCAGGCGATCTCCATGCAAACTCACTCGGGACCCATCACCGCTCTCTGCGGCAGTCTCGTCGCTCTCGTCGCCTGGGATCGTGTCTACGAAGACCAGCACTGGACGAGCGACGTGACAGCGACGATTGCCCTAAGCTCCGCGGTCAGCGGGGCGACGGTAAGATGGCTCCAATCGCACTGGTCGCACTCGCACGATGCCGAGCCAAGCGCCAGATAGCCGGACGCCACCGGGGCCACCCGCACGCTTCCCCGGCCATACCCTGATCCAGTTCGCGCGCCGCCGGCTCCCGTTCATGATAGAGTCCGCGAAAAAGTATGGCGACATTGTGTTCTTCAAGGTCGGCAACGAGCGCATCTACCTGTTCAACCACCCGGATCTCATCCGCGACGTGCTCGTCACGAACCAGAAGAATTTCACCAAGAGCCGCGCACTCGTGCGCGCCAAGCGTGTCCTGGGGGAAGGGCTTCTCACCAGCGAGGGTGAGTTTCATCTCCGCCAGCGGCGCCTCGCACAGCCCGCGTTTCATCGGGATCGAATCTCCGCCTATGGGAGATCGATGGTCGAGTACGCGGATCGGACTCGGTCGCGGTGGACCGATGGACGCTCGCTCGACGTGCACGACGAGATGATGAGGCTCACACTCGCGATCGTGGCGAAGACACTCTTCAGTGCCGATGTCGAGAAGGAAGCCGCCGAGATTGGGGAAGCGCTCACGACCGCGTTCGGGGCATTCAACATCGGTATTCTTCCGTTCAGCGAGCTCCTGGAGAAGCTGCCGCTTCCCTACATCAAGCGGTTCGAGGCGGCGCGCGCGCGCCTCGATGCAACGATCTACCGCATCATCGACGAGCGTCGCGCGACCGGGGAGGACAGGGGAGATCTGCTCTCGATGCTGCTCCTCGCACAGGACACGGAGGGTGACGGCGGCGGGATGACCGACACGCAGGTACGCGACGAGGCGATGACGATCTTCCTCGCCGGTCACGAGACGACCGCCAACGCGCTGTCGTGGACGTGGTACCTGCTGTCACAGCATCCAGAAATCGAGGCGCGCTTCCATCGGGAAGTTGACGCGCTTGGGCGTAGCCTACCGCGGCCCGACGATTTGGCGAATTTGCCCTACACCCGGATGATCCTCGCCGAGTCGATGCGTCTCTATCCGCCGGCGTGGGCGGTGGGACGGCGGGCAATCAACGACTTCGAGGCGGGCGGATATCACATTCCGGCGCGCTCGATGGTGCTCATGTCTCAATACATCACGCACCGCGATCCGCGCTTTCACCCCGAGCCCGAGAGGTTCGATCCGGAGCGATGGCTGCCGGAAGTTGCGGCGGCGCGTCCCAGGTTTTCCTACTTCCCTTTTGGCGGCGGGACGCGCATTTGCATCGGAGAGCAGTTCGCCTGGATGGAAGGAATTTTGATCCTCGCGACCATCGCCCAGAAATGGAAGTTGCGCTATGTCGGAAGCGCTCCTCCCGCAATCGAGCCGAGGATCACGCTGCGTCCGGGCGGGGGCCTGCGCATGCGGATCGAAGGGCGTTGACCAACACTCCAGCCAGACAGCCAGTATTCATAGTAGCAAGGCAGCTTTTCCGGCATGATCCCGTCCACCCCACACACATCCAATGAACAGATTCTCGTATCGTCGCGTTCTGTCGACGGCGTGTCTGATGCTCGCGCCGCTCATCCCAGCCTGGGCCCAGCAGACGTACCAGTCGCCGCCCGCCGATCTGGTGAAGATCCTCGAGGCGCCCGCGAATCCGGTCACTTCGATCAGCCCGAACCGACAGTGGGTTCTCGTCACGGTGAGCGACCCGCGCACGATCACGATCACCGACATGGCCGACTCGGCCTACTACCTCGCCGGCAGCAAGATCAGGGCGAATCCTGACTACCGAATCGAGAACATCGGCATCCGCTCTGGACTAGTAAGTAGCATAGGAGGAAAGATCGAGCGCGAGCTTCAGGTACCGGCCGGTGGACGCCTTGGGTCGACGGCGTGGTCAATAAGCGGAGATCAGCTCGCCTACACGACTGTCTCCAACGGTGGAATGGCGGTGGAGATTCTGGATCCGGCGACCGGACGCACGCGCCACCTCACCGCGTCGGGATTGTCGGGAAGAACCCGCGACCTCGACTGGTCGCGCGATGGAAAGAATCTGGCGTTCACCGTGACGACCCCAGCGGGCACTTCGCTCTGGGCCGCCGACGTTGGCAACGGCACGGCGCGACGCCTGACTCCCCCTACGCTCAACTTCACGACCGCCCGCGGAAATATCGTTGACGACGCGGGCTGCAACTGGCTCAACGGAAGGGCGCCCCTCGTGTGCAGACTGTGGCCCGCCAACCACGGCGCGACGCCAAGAGCATCTGAAGTTCCGACCGGCGTCATCGTGCAGGAATCGTACGGACGCTCGGCTCCCGCCCGCACCTACGAGTATCTGCTCCAGGGTCCGGGCGACGAAGCTCTCTTCGACTACTACTTCGACGATCAGCTTTCTCTTGTCGGACTCGATGGCAAGATCGCACCCATCGGACCGCCGGGAATCCACGCCCGTGTGACTCCCTCGCCCAACGGAAATTATCTGCTCGTTGAAACGGTGCAGCGGCCTTATTCCTACCAGGTGCCGATGGATGTCTTTCCCTCACGCACCGAGGTCTGGAATCTGAACGGAAAGGTTCTGCGCGAGATCAGGAACTCCCACGTCGCGGAAGAAGCGCCGAGCGCACGCGATGCGGTCGTGCCCGGAATCAGGATCATCAACTGGCGTCCCGATGTTCCGGCCACGCTGGTGATGGTCGAAGCGCTCGACAAGGGAAACCCCCGCACGGTGGTTCCGAAGCGCGACCAGGTATCTCTCCTGTCGGCGCCATTCACCGGAGCGGCGACACCGTTCGTTCAAACCGAATACCGCTACGGCGGAATCACGTGGGTTTCTCCCAACACTGCGTTCCTGACCGACCGGCTCTCGCGTGGTGCCAGGCAGCGCGTCTGGATGATCGATCCTTCAGCGCCTGCTGGTGGTACCCCGAAACTGATCTGGGATCGAAGCGCCGAGGATCGGTATTCCAATCCGGGGATGTGGGTGTTCGTGCTCGATCCATCGAGCGACCGTTTCGTTCCGCTCCGCTCGAGCGATGGCAATTACCTCTATCTCAGAGGAGACGGCGCTTCACCCGAGGGCGATCGGCCATTCGTCGATCGCTTCGACTTGACGACGGGCAAGACGGAAAGATTGTGGCAATCAACTGCTCCCAATTACGAGCGGGCACTTCAGGTAGTCGACCGCGATGCAGGTCGCATCATCACTCAGCGCGAGTCGCCGACTGATCCGCCAAACATTTTCCTCCGCGATCTCAGCGACAAATCGCTGACTCAGATCACGAAGCTCGGTGATCCAGCGCCTTACTTCGCCGACGTGAAGAGCGAGCTGATCACCTACACACGTCCCGATGGGGTGAAGCTGTCGGCGACACTTTACCTTCCCCCAGGCTACGACAAATCGCAGGGACGGCTCCCCTTCTTCTTCTGGGCGTATCCGCGCGAGTTCCAGTCCGCCGATGCTGCTTCACAGCTCGCGGGATCTCGGTATGAGTTCAAGCGGCCTGGCCGGCAGAACTATCTGATGCTGCTCATGCATGGCTACGGCGTTCTCGACGGACCGACAATGCCGATCGTGGGTGCCAACGGCAAGGAGCCGAACGACAGCTACATCCAGCAGCTCGTCGCCAGCGCTCAGGCTGCCGTAGACAAGATCGTGGACATGGGCGTCGCCGATCGCGATCGCATTGCTGTTGGAGGGCATTCCTACGGCGCCTTCATGACCGTCAATCTTCTCGCGCACTCCGACATCTTCCGCACCGGAATAGCGGAGAGCGGGGCTTACAACCGCACGCTCACGCCGTTCGGCTTCCAGTCAGAGCCGCGCACATACTGGGAGGCGCCGGAAATCTATAACGCGATGTCTCCGTTTAACTACGCGAACAAGATCAAGGCACCGGTGCTGCTGATTCACGGTCAGCGCGATGACAACTCGGGGACCTTCCCGATCCAGTCCGAGCGCCTCTTCGCGGCGATCAAGGGGAACGGCGGCAATGTTCGCTACGTCCAGCTCCCGCTCGAGCCGCACGGCTACACCGCGCGCGAGACGCAGCGTCACCTGCTATGGGAGTACATCAACTGGCTCGATAAATACGTGAAAAATGCTTCGCCGCGGCCAGCTACCTCGGCGACGGGAGGCTCACAAGTACCGAAGTAGCAACGAGTACGAAGGCGGCGAACGTCAGCTCCATTGTCGCCGAGCGGCGAATGATCTCCTCCGATCCTTCGCCGCCGAGTGATGGGCGGACGCGCCGCCAGTTCCACGCGCCCAGCACGACGACGATGACCACGAAAATGAGCTTGCCGACGAGCGCTATGCCGTAACTCGTGGTCCAGAGAGACGAGAGCCGCTTCAGATTCAGCCACGCCGTGGTGACACCCGTGATTGCCACGATCGCCGCCGCTACGAGCGCGAGCGACGAAAAGGAATTCACGAGATCCCCGATCAGCTCCGCGCGCTGGACGCCGGTGCTCGTGCTCCTGATCATCCTTCGAATTCCGATCAGCATTAGCACCAGCAGCGTGCCGAGCTAGGTGGACGCGGCGAAGATGTGGACCGCGTTCACCTTGTTGGGGAATCTGCCGGTGTAGACGGGTTGCAGTACCGCGGCGAGAATCCCGATCGCGGCCAGCATCCACCCGACCGACGACGATGCGCGAACGAGCGCGAACCCCACCAGGGCGAGAGCCAGCATAGTCATCCTGAATTCGAATTGCGCCATGTTCTTGGGCAGTGATTCGGCGAACGCCTTGTGATGCGCGATCGAGTCGATGTACGGGCCGCCGAGATAGGATAGCCCGAGAAGGACGATGCCGAGGATGCCGAGCAGCGCGGCGTTGTCGGCGCGGAGGATTGCCTTCGCCTCGTCCGACATCCCGCGAATCTGCCTCACGATCCCGAATCGGAATCCAATCGCGCCGATCGCCAGGAAGTAGCCGACGAACTGCAGCAGCTCGAAGAACGCTTTGGTGAAGGAGAAGCCGGGCGGTCGGCCGCCCGGTCCGGCCGGACCCCCGGGCTGGCCGCCGGCAGGAGCGGTGTCCTGAATCGTCTACGCGACTGCTTGCAGCAGGGCTATCGCTGCTCTCACTGGCTTTCTCCCAATCAGTTATTTCAAAGTCTTCTGAATCGATTCGGCCCTGTCGAGGTGGCCCTGGATTACCGGCGCGGCCTTCTGGATCAGGTTTTTCAGCTCGGCGGTCTGCGTCTGAGCCGCGGCCTTGGTGGCCAGGTCGAGAACCTGCTTGTGCACATCGACTTCGCCATCGATGTACGCCTTGTCGAAGTCCTTGCCCTTGGCCGTCGAGTTCAGCGTGTCCATGTGCTTCTGTGCATCGGACACGAGATTGTCGTCGGCGGCTGGGGCCGGTGTGACATTCAGCTTTTTCGCCAACGCCTCACCCTGTGCACGGAGCTGGTGATGATCGAGCATCATCCGCTTTCCGAAGTCGCGGACGGCGGCGGCGGTCCCCTTTGTCGCCGCGAGGGCCCCCGCGACGCTATCGGCCATGTTCGCTTCATCGAGCAACGCGACGATGTTGGCGTCCGTCCAGGTGCCTGACGTTGGCTCGGCGGCCGCCATGGCCGAAGTGTCGGCGGACACGGTGCTCGAGGCGGCCGTCGTGTCCGTGCCGTAGTTCTCCTTCTTGCTGCATGCGGCAAGTGTCAGCGCCGCGATGGCGAGCGTCGCCACCCTACATCTCGATCCATTCATCAACATGGTCCTCTCCCTCCCCTCCCCATCCCAGGGGTCAAGAAAAAAAACCGCACGATAATAATTGAGGCAGCATTTTTCGTTTTGTCGGTAACTCTGGCAAAAACCGTACACACGACCGTGTTCTTGCTATTGCGTTCGCGCGCCACCAACGGTGGAGAGAAGCGTCTGGTCGAAGAGGTCGAACTTCGTCAGATCATAGGTCATGGCACTGGCCCCAAGTCTGAGCGTTTGGCATTGAGTCCTGACATGGTTCCGAACCTATATTAACCGCTGCAATTTCCTTCTTCATCACCCCGGCCATGCGCATCCATCCTCTCTTCATCGCCACGCTGATACCTGCCACGGCACTGGCGCAGAAATCAGCTTCGTCAGACGCCCTCCGGCCAATCACATTCCTGGACAGGCAGTACCAGCGGGATGTCGGATCCCCGACACCGAGTCCCGACGGCAAATGGCTGCTCTACACGCTCTCCACCCCGGACTGGAACCAGGCCAGGCGGCAGACCGACATCTACCTCGTTTCGGTCAAGGATGGGCTCGCATCGACGAAGCAGATGACGTACACGAAAGACAAGAACGAGACGTCGCCCCGCTGGTCCCGCGATGGAAAGCTTTTTGTCTTTCTCTCGAACAGAGACGCACCTTCTGCGCCTTCAGGAGGAAGCGCGGCGGCTGGTGGCGGAAGTGCGGCGGGCCAGAATCAGATCTACATCATGCGCCCCGACGGCGGGGAGGCCCGAAAAATCAGCGACGCCAAGGAGGGCGTCTCGACGCTCGACTTCAGCAAGGATGGGAGATGGCTCGTTTACCGGAGCGGAAAGTCCGACGAGGAACAGCTCTACGCCCTGCCAGTCGCCGGAATCGACTCCGCGAAGCCGGTGCAGCTCACCCATCAGCAGGCGGGTGTAGGTCTCTGGAAATGGTCTCCCGACAGCAGGCGCATCTATTTCGTCACCGCCGACACCCTCGACAAGGACGAGAAGCTCCGCATGGAGAAGAAGTTCAACGTCGCCATCCGGAACATGGCGACTCCCCTCTCCAGCCTGTGGGTGCTCGACATCGACGCGAAGAAAGCGACGAGACTCACCCGCGACACGACCATCACCGTGACCGATTTCAACATCTCGGCCGACGGACGCTGGATCGGCTACCACGGAGCGTCAGCCAACCGCTACATGCGGAACATCACCGAGCAGGACATCTACGCCGATCTGTATCTGCTCGACACCTCGACGGGCGGCATCGAGCGGCTGACGAACAACACCGAAGTTGGCGAGAGTCATCTCGAGTTCTCGCCCGACAGCAAGTGGATCGCCTTCTCGGCGCCGGACGACATGACGCAGTACAGCATGACCAACAATCGCGTCTACCTGCGGCGCGTCGACGACCGGGCCGGCCAGCTCAGAAAATTGGGTGGGAATTTCGACGGTGATGTCTCGATTGGTTTCTGGTCGAAGGATGGCAAGACCATCTACTTCAACGAGGGGATCAAGACCACGAGCCAGCTGATGGCGCTCGACACCGACAAGAACACCGTTCGCCAGGTGTCGAACGTCCGCGCGTCGCTCAATGCCAACGAGGACGACGATTCCAGGCTCCTGCTGCTGAACTACGCCGATCCTCATACTCCTCCGACGCTGTTCATGGTCGCATCGGTCGATCAGATCCCGGTTCGCGCGAGCTGGCGCCAGCTCACCGACGCCAATCCGCAGGTCCGCGGCTTCGCCCTCGGCGACGAAGAGGAGATCAACTGGAAATCGACGGACGGAAAGATGGTTGGCGGGATTCTCATCAAGCCCGTTGGTTATCAACCCGGTACGCGCTACCCGCTGATCGTCGCGATTCACGGCGGGCCCGCATCCGCCGACGTGCTCGGCTTCAACGGCGGCTACGGCGCGCAGACATACGCCGGCGCGGGGTACGCGGTATTGATGCCCAACTACCGTGGCTCGACGAATTATGGCGAGAAGCACAAGACCGACATCGTCGGCAACTATTTCCAGAAAGGATACGAAGACATCATGACCGGTGTCGACTACCTGGTCTCGCAAGGAATCGTCGACAGCACGAAGATGGGAGTGCTCGGCTGGAGCGCCGGCGGCCACTGGTCGAACTGGATTCTCACCCACACCAACCGGTTCAAGGCGATCAGCACCGGAGCCGGAACGTCCAACTGGATCTCGATGTACGCTGAGAGCGACGTGCAGAGAAACCGGCAGTTCTATCTGGGCAACAGGCTGCCGTACGACGACTTCGACGCCTACTGGAATCAGTCGCCGCTCAAGTACATCAAGAACGCCCGGACTCCGACAATGATCCACGTCGTCGAAGGAGACCCCCGCGTGCCGCGCCCGCAGTCGGAGGAGCTGTTCATGGCGCTCAAGCGTCTCGGGGTTCCGACCGAGCTGTACGTCTATCCCGGTAACACTCACGGGATCCCGGATCCTCGCAATCAGCTTCTCAAGTCGGTCGCTGAGATGGCGTGGATGGACTACTGGGTGAGGGGAAGCGGGAAGAAGTTCGCGTGGCGTGAAGTGCTGAAGACGCTCGACCCTGAAGGTTCTGTCGCCACAGCGACAGCAACCTCGAACTAAACATCAGGCCAATGACTCGATCCCGCACACTACGCGTAGTTGCCACTTACGCCGCGATCCTTCTCGCGGGTGTGATCGCCTGCGCTGCCGCACGCGTCGGCCAAACAGGAGTGGGCCGCCTACAGATTGTTCGCGCTGATACCGCTGCTCTTCGCCGAAAGCTCGACTCGATCGCGGACGCGCATCACGGCGTCGTCGGTTACAGCGTCATCGATCTCGAGACTGGCGCGCGCATCAACCGGCGCGGAGACGAGACCTTTCCCACCGCCAGCCTGATCAAGGTTGCGATTCTCGTGACGGTATACGATCTCGTGGCGAAGGGCCAGCTCTCGCTCGACGATCCGCTCACTGTGCTCAAGATCGACCAGGTGCCGGGCTCGGGGGTCACCCAGTTCTTTCACAACGGAACGGTGCTCACCGTC